>ULRR01046272.1_pt1 | contig 53265 bp, 48 predicted proteins | sample 1955651 | NCBI WGS metagenome assembly ULRR01 (sample SAMEA4835688, study PRJEB28245) | human gut metagenome | biome: gut microbiome; material: fecal sample | place: Denmark | collected 2008
AACTGCAAAAATAGGTAGCTGCCATCTCCTTTCTATTCTTTTTGGTAAATATTGTCTAAGACATTCGTAAACTTATGCACGTATGGAGGATTAGCTCAGCTGGGAGAGCATCTGCCTTACAAGCAGAGGGTCGGCGGTTCGAGCCCGTCATCCTCCACCATTGTGCCGACTTAGCTCAATAGGTAGAGCAACTGACTTGTAATCAGTAGGTTGTGGGTTCGATTCCTATAGTCGGCACCATCAGGAATGTCCTCGTAGCTCAGCTGGCAGAGCAACTGACTTTTAATCAGTGGGTCGGACGTTCGAATCGTCTCGGGGACACCATTTTTATTTAACACGTATGCCTGAGTGGCGGAATAGGTAGACGCGCAGGACTTAAAATCCTGTGGTAGCAATACCGTGCCGGTTCGACCCCGGCCTTAGGCACCATCTAAACGTGGGTCCATAGCTCAGCTGGGAGAGCACCTGTTTTGCACGCAGGGGGTCGAGGGTTCGAGTCCCTTTGGATCCACCATTTTTCTAATAAATGGTTATGTGGCGGTGTAGCTTAGTTGGCTATAGCGTCCGGTTCATACCCGGAAGGTCGGGGGTTCAAGTCCCTCCGCCGCTACCATTTCAAAGTAGAAATGGACCTTTAGCTCAGTTGGTCAGAGCCCCCGGCTCATAACCGGTTGGTCCTAGGTTCGAGTCCTAGAAGGTCCACCATTTTATATCAAAGTACGGAGAAATACCCAAGTCTGGCTGAAGGGATCGGTCTTGAAAACCGACAGGGTGTAACAGCCGCGGGGGTTCGAATCCCTCTTTCTCCGCCATTTTCTTATCGCGGAGTAGAGCAGTTGGTAGCTCGTCGGGCTCATAACCCGGAGGTCGTAGGTTCAAGTCCTTCCTCCGCAACCATTAGGTTCCATGGTGTAGTGGTTAACATGCCAGTCTGTCACACTGGAGATCGCGGGTTCAAGTCCCGTTGGAACCGCCATTATTTTGGCTAGGTAGCTCAGTCGGTAGAGCAATGGACTGAAAATCCATGTGTCGCCGGTTCGATCCCGGCCCAAGCCACCATAATGAAAAATGAAGAACTAAGTTTCAAAACTTAGTTCTTTTTTAAAAAAAAATGAGCCTACATTTTTTATGAAAAATTGTAAAGAAAATAAAAAATGAATATATATGATATATTCATTTATAGTAATATTATTCTTCCATTACTTTAGGTTTTTTCAAATATGGACATGTTTTTAAATTGATGCTACAGTCTCCATTGTAATAACAATCACCACATTTTTCTCTAGTAATTTTTTTAGTTGTTTTTGTCAATTTAATTTCCATAATATTCCACCTCTAAAATTAGTATAACCAAGTTTGAAAAAGATATGTAAAAAAAATAAAAAAAAATACTGATATGGTATAATAATAAAGAGGTGATAAAATGGCCGTTTATATAAATCATAAAGAATATGAATTTATTGAAGAAATGAGCATTTTTGAATATATTAGACAGTATCAAATTTTTTTACCATCACTTGATGAAAAATTAGATGAGTATGATAAAGAAGAGTTGTGTTATGTTGAAATAGAAGAACAATCACAATTGGTTAATGCAAAAGAGACTATGGTTTTAGATGAAATGCATATACTAACGAATTCTAAAAAAGTATATAGTTACTTACATGACTTCTTAAAGGTAAGAAGTGATCATTTAAAAGAAAAATTGAATCATATAATTGATTTAAAGCAAAGTGATTATAATATTCTTTTATGTAGTCCTGAATGTTATGATAGTTGTCTTAATAGATATAAAGAAAAAGGGTTTAACGATATTATTAGTTTAAAACTATTTCAAATGGTTGAATTTACCGAACTTACTCACGAATTTATCAAAAGGATTGCTAATAAATTAGATCAAAATAAAAATGATAAATTATTAGTTGTTGAACCACAAATAATAGCTCCTTTTAAAAAAATGTCATTAAATTTAAAACCAGCAGAAGAAATTGCGGCTCAATTGATAAAAACGTATTATAAGGAGATGCTTAAAATTGATACTAATATCAATATTTTGTATGTTACAACCAATATTAAAGAAGTGATATGTCATCATTCTAAAAGTAATTTATATATATCTATGATAGATGATATTGCTTGTTTTGATCATCTAGAGGTTAGGGCAGATTGGCAATGTTTTGATGGAAATATGAGTAGGGAAATATATAAAAAAATACCTGAATTTTTAAATGTTTCTTGTGACTATACAACGATATTCAAAAATCTAAGACAAATGGGATTAAAAGAGGAATCTTTAGAAGTATTTACAAATAAATTAGGTAAAGAAATTGTACTTACCTATCATGGCTTTAAATTAACTATTTTATTTACTGAATTATTTTTAACAAAAGAAGAAATAAAAGAATTATCTTATGACTTAATTTGGATTACCTATAAAGATTTTTCAATGCATATCAATAACGAAGAAGGTTTTCTTGGTGAATATAATTTAAATCGTCTTTATAAAAATGTTTTAGTTTATCCAGGATATTCTAATTTATTTAGGAGATATTGATGCATATTTCTAAAACGATATTCAAAAATTTATCACGATGTCATAATTTTATTTCTCTATATGATTTATATATAAATAGGGGATTACACAACATAAAAGAAATTGAGGGAAATAAAGTAGAACAAGATATAGAAAAGACTATATTCACATTAAAGGACAATTTATTTGATGTTAAAAACGAAAAAATTGAAGAAATATTTCAAGAAATGTTTGATGAAAAAACGGGGGATGATTTATTAAATATTACCAATGCTCAAATGGAGGCTTTTGCAAAAACCTTTACAGAAGTTGAAAGACTAGCTACTTGTTATATTGAAAAGGTATTTCAACATCAAGTAGTTGCTTCTGTCAATACGTATAAACAAAAAAAATATTCATATAAAGAAGAAGGAAACCTTTTTTATTGTTATCTAGATGCTTATTTTGAAGATGAAAAAACGATTAAAATTTTTGAGGTTAAAGCAACTACATCTAAAAAGTATGATGATTTTTGTGTTATGATCAACAAAAAACCCTACTACTTTTTTGTAAAAGATAAAGACAATATTATTAGATATCAAGATATGAGTCATGTTTTTGATGAAAAAGAAAAGATGCGATTGGATAAAAAGCAAAAAATACTACTCGACCGATATTCCGATGTGGGAAAATATATATATGATATTTCCGTTCAACGACATATTATTGAAAATAGTTTGAAACAAAAAAATTCTTTTTTAGATAAAAAGATAGAATATTATTTAGTCGTTCTCAATGCCAATTATACTTTTAATGGTAAATATGATTGTGATAACAAGCCATTATATGATTTAGATGAAAATGGCGAGGCTTTATTTAAAATTTACGACATGAATGATTTATCGAAATTATATTTAACACAAATTGAAGAAGAAAAACAACAAATTTTAAAAAGAGAAAAATACTTAACAATTGGTCCTAAATGTTTAGGCAAGCATTGTGAATATAAAAAAACCACGATGTGTAAATTTTGTAAAGTATGTATGAAAGAAGTATTACAAGATGGTTCAATTTTAGAATATTTAAAAAAACAATATGCTTTTAGTAAGCCCACTAAGGATAATAAGAAAAAATATTATGATGTTTTTGAATTAATTAATCAAGGATTTTATAAAATAGATGATGTTAAAACCTATTTAAACAAAAAAGAAAATCTTATTCAATATGATTGTTATATAAATAATGAGATATATATTGATAAAGCAAGAATGAAAGAGGCAATTAAAAAAATTAAATATCCAGTATATTATTTGGATTTCGAAAGTTATAATTGTCCTCTTCCTCGTTTTAAAGGGGAACATCCATATACACAATCCTTATTTCAATATTCCCTACATGTGGAAAAAGCATTAGGTCATTGTGATTGTATTCAAGATCATTTTGAATATTTAGCCAAAGATCATCAAGATCATAGATTAGAGTTAATTGAGAGTCTGATTGCGCATATTGATTTAACAGATGGTGGCACCGTTATTGTTTATAATAAGTCTTTTGAGAAAACTAGATTAAAAGAATTAAGTTTCATTTTTAAAGATAAAAAAGATCAATTAGATAAAATAAATGATCATATTTTTGATTTGTTAGAGGTATTAAGAGGATCGAAAGAGTTATTTCCAAATACAAGTAGGGATAAGCCAAGTTTTACATATTACAATAATTTAATGCATGGTTCTTTTTCAATCAAAAAAGTATTGCCTCTTTTTACCAATTTAACATATACAAATTTAGATGTGAAAAATGGTACTGAAGCAATCCTTACATATGGGATGCTTCCTTTCTTGACTACAAAAGAATATCAAGAAAAATATGTAGCACTTCGCATATATTGTAGACAAGATACATGGGCAATGGTTGAAATTTTAAAAGGAATAAGGGAACAAATGAAAAATAAAGTAACTTAATTGGTTACTTTATTTTTTAATCGAGCATATAGATCATAACTATCCGCCTTTGTTATTTCAATTTCTATTATGTCACCCGCATGGATATAGTCTAGTTTTTCAGAATAAATATAGATATATCCGTCCACATCATCTGGGGCATAAGCGTAGTTTCTCACACAATAACGGGAGTTTTCTTTATCATAAAAGTCTACAATTGCAATATAGATCTTACCAATAAAAGTTCGGTTTAAAATTTTAGAAAGTCTATTTTGAAAACTCATAATTTGGTCTTTGCGTCTTTCCATCACATCTTGAGGAACTTTAGGTTGCATTTGCGCACTTTTGGTATCTTCTTCATCAGAATAGGTAAAAACTCCTAGACGGTTAAAACGTTGCTTTTTGACAAAATCGAATAAAATATTAAAGTCTTCTTCCGTTTCTGAAGGAAATCCAACAATCAGAGTCGTTCTAATAATTGCATCATTTATTCTTTTTCTAATGGTTTCAAAAAGATTTTCTAAAAAAAACTTTCCACCTCTTCGGTTCATTTTATTTAAAATTCGATTGGATGCATGTTGAATGGGAATATCAAAATATTTGGCAACTTTATCGTTATTTTTAATTTCATCAATGAGTTCACTAGTAATTTCATCTGGGTAAAGATATAAAACTCTAATTATTTTGATTTCATCAATTAAAGAGATTTGATGAATTAAATCATGCAAAAAAAGATTATCTTTTTGATCGGTACCATATCGAGTGGTATCTTGACCAATAAGTGTAATTTCTTTTACACCGCGACTTGCTAAATATTTAGCCTCCTCAATTAGACTATTAAAATCTCTACTCCTAAAAGATCCTCTAATTAGTGGAATTGCACAATAACTACAGTGATTATTACATCCTTCCGAAATTCTTAAATAAGCACTATGGGGAAGGGTAGAAAGTACTCTATTTTGATAATCCATTTGATAGGATTTACCAGTAAGAAGAATTTTTTGGAAAAGTTTATCAATATGATCATAATCTCGAATTGGAAAATAGATGTCTACTTCGGGGATACTTTGTCGTAAATCAGATAGATATCGTTCAACTAAACAGCCCATAGCAATAATGATTTTACCTTTTTTATTTTCAGTAACATCTAAAAGAGTATCAATAGCTTCCTTTTTGGCACTTTCAATAAAGCCACAAGTATTCACAACAATAATGTTTGCTTCTTTAATATTATTGGTAATTTCTAAATTATATTTTTGTGCCACACCAAGAAAAAGTTCAGAGTCAATTAAGTTTTTAGCACAACCAAGTGAAATCATCCCAAGTTTCATATTATCATTCCTCGTTTTATGTTTCGTTTTATATTTATAATATTATATAACAAAATAAAATTTTTTTCAAATTTATTAGGTTTAATTTTTGACCTAAAGGTTTTTTTTTGTTATAATATATATAAAGTTTATTAAATGAAAGAAGGAAATAGATATGTCAAAACAATTTATCGTTGAAACCTCTGCTCGTCATGTGCATTTGACTGAAAGTGACTTTAAAATATTATTTGGCAATGAGGCAACACTTACAGTTAAGAAAAATTTATCACAACCAGGTCAATATGCATGTGAAGAAAGAGTGAGCATTGTTGGACCTAAAAAGGAAATTTCAGGTGTTTCTATTCTTGGTCCTTTTAGAAGTGCATCTCAAGTAGAGCTTTCCGCAACCGATGCTAGAAGTATTGGTTTACCTATTGTAATTAAAGAATCAGGGGATTTAAGAGGGACTCCTGGATGTAAAATTGTTGGGCCTAAAGGGTCTTTAGAACTTCAAGAGGGTGTAATAGTGGCCAAACGTCATATCCATGCCACAAGTGAAGATGCGAAAAAACTTGGTGTAAAGGATAAAGATATAGTTAGTGTTAAAATTAACACTCCTGAAAGATCACTTATTTTTGGTGATGTTGTGGTAAGAGTAAGTGATTCCTATGCACTTGCTATGCATATTGATACAGATGAAGCAAACGCATCAGGAATGGTTTTAGGGGTAATGGGAGAAATTGTTAAATTATAAAAATTGAAAAAGAAAGTCAAAAATTTTGGCTTTCCTTTTCTTTATATTAGCAAAAAAACAAAAAATAGTGTATAATATGTATACATAAAGAAAAAGGTGATGAAAATGATTTGTCCAAAATGTCATAATGAAAATAAATATGATGCTTTAACTTGCGATTTTTGTATGGCTAGGCTACCAATGACAAAAGCAAGAGAAGAAGAAATCAAAAGAAAACAAAAAATAGAAAAAAAAGCTAACCTAAATAAATCAATAACTAAACTAGTGGGCTTATTGATGGGACTTTTTTTACTCATTGGAATTGTAGTTATTGTCTATCTGATTAGGAAGTAATTTTATGAGTGCTGTTTTAACAAAGGAACAATTACAACAAAAACTCACTACGTTCTATGATAGCATTGTAGTTGGAGGTGGGCATGCGGGAATCGAGGCCGCTCTTGCCCTTGCAAGATTGGGATTTAAAACTTTGATGGTATGTGGAAATTTTAAAAGAATCGGTAATATGCCATGCAATCCTTCGATTGGTGGTCCTGCTAAAGGAATACTAGTCAGGGAAATTGATGCCCTAGGTGGGCAAATGGCAATTTCTGCTGATAAAACTTGTTTACAAGTAAAAATGCTCAATAGTTCTAAGGGTCCCGCTGTTCGGGCTATGAGGGTGCAATCAGATAAACTAGCATATGCTAGATATATGCAACAGGTCGTATTAGACCAAGATAATCTAGATATATATATTGCTTTGGTAGATGCTTTATTGACAAAAGAGCGAATCATTCAAGGAGTCCAATTAGAAGATGGTACACAGATTTTTTCACAGACAGTAATTATAACAACAGGTACATATTTGTCATCTAAAGTTTTATGTGGTAAATGTGCTGAACCTCTTGGTCCTGATGGTGAGGATACAAATTATGGTTTATCAAAGTCTTTAAAGAGTTTAGGATTTCAGTTAATCAGATTAAAGACGGGAACACCTCCTAGAGTATATACGGATTCAATTGATTTTTCTTATGGCCAATTAGAATTAGGAACTGATATGCCACTTACCTTTAGTTATCAAACCAATCCAAGTGATATGATTCCCTTTGATAAGCAAGTACCTTGTTACTTAATTTGGACTACGCCAAAAACCCATGAAATTATTAGAGAACATTTAAAAGAATCAAGTATGTATTCAGGTATTGTTGAAGGAATTGGACCTAGATATTGTCCTTCTATTGAAGATAAATTAGTAAGGTTTGCGGACAAAAAACAACATCAACTCTTTTTAGAACCGGAAAGTTTGGAAATCAATGAAACATATATTCAAGGTTTTTCAACTAGTATGCCACATGATGTTCAAGAACAAATGGTGCATTCACTTCCTGGATTTGAGAAGGCTAAAATTGCGAAATATGCTTATGCGATTGAATATGATGCGATCAATCCTTTAGAATTAGAACCTACTTTGGAATCTAAAAAAATAAAAGGATTGTTTTTTGGTGGACAAGTAAATGGAACAAGTGGATATGAAGAAGCAGCCGCACAAGGCTTGATGGCTGGTATCAATGCCAGTTGTTATTTAAGGAAAACAGAACCGTTAGTTTTAAAAAGAGATGAAGCTTATATTGGAGTTTTAATTGATGATTTAGTAACTAAAGGAGTAAATGATCCTTATCGAATGCTAACATCAAGGGCTGAATATCGACTTTTGCTTCGTCATGATAATGCAGATGCTAGACTAATAGCATATGGATACCAAATAGGTCTTGTTAGTAAGGAAAGATATCAATTGTATCTTGAGAAAAAGTTGGCGATTGAAAAAGAAATTGAAAGACTAAAAAATTTAAAATTGACACCTAAAAAAGAAATCAATGCGTATTTAGATAAGATAGTATCCCCTTGTTTGCATGATGGGATAAGCGCAAAAGATTTAATGAAAAGACCTGAAATTAGTTATTTTGATATTGTTAAAATGACCTCTTTAGAAAATCCCTTACCATATGAGTATGGTGAATGTTTGAATACTTTAGTTAAATATCAAGGATATATTGACAAAGCTTTTAAAGAAGCACAAAGGGTTTTAAAATTAGAAAGTATTTTAATCCCTATCGATATTGATTATCAACAAATTTCCAATTTAGCCAGTGAAGCAAGAGAAAAATTGATTAAAATTAAACCCCTAACAATTGCGCAAGCTTCTAGAATTAGTGGTGTTAACCCATCAGATATCTCTATTTTGATTGTTTATATTGAAAGTTTAAGAAGGAAGAAAGATCATGAAATATAATCCTTATTTAGATGAACTCGTTATCCTTGATGATAAACAAAAAAGGCAATTGTATGCATATTATAAACTTCTAAATGAAGGGGCTAAAACGATGAATCTAACAACCATTCTTGAGGAAGAAGAGGTTTATATTAAACATTTTTATGATAGTATAATGGTATTGAAAGATGAAAAACTTCAAGATGGAATAGAAATATTAGATATTGGGACCGGAGCAGGACTACCAGGAATCGTTTTAAAAATAGTATATCCTAAAATAAAAGTAACGCTACTTGAGGCAACGCAAAAAAGATGTCAATTTTTACATCGTGTGATTGAAGAATTACAACTAGATTCTATCAATGTGGTTTGTGAACGGGCTGAAAACTTTTGTAATCAACAAAGGGCATCCTTTGATTTTGTAGTAGCTAGAGCAGTTGCAAATCTCAATATGCTTGTGGAACTTTCCTTGCCTTTTGTTAAATTAAATGGTGTTTTTATTGCAATGAAAGGGCAAAATTATCAAAAGGAAGTAGACGATTCTAAAGAGGCAATTGCAATTTTAGGAGGGACAGTTAAGGATAAAATTTTGTATAATCTACCTCAAGAAAGGGGAATGCGTTGTTTGATTAAGATAAAAAAAGTACGAACAACCCCTCATTTTTATCCTAGAAGTTATGCTAAAATGAAAAAGAAACCTCTATAGAAAGGAGTTATTATGGGCAAAATCATTTCCATTGTGAATCAAAAAGGAGGCGTTGGGAAGACAACTACAGCCATTAATTTAGGAGCGGCACTAGCGATGTTTAAACAAAAAGTATTGATTATTGATTATGACCAACAAGCAAATGCTACCATTGGACTAGGAATTAATCGTGAAGATATTTTATTTGATGTTAGTGATTTCTTTACGCATATTGGTCTTCTTAGAAGAGCGATTGTAAAAACTAAAATTGAAAGACTTGATTTAATTGCCTCATCCATTAAACTTGCTAATATTGAAGAAAGTCTTTATATGATACCAGATAAAGAATTTCTTTTAAAAAGAAAACTAGATATGATTAAAAATGAATATGATTTTATTTTAATTGATTGCCCTCCATCTTTAGGATTAATTGTGGATAATGCACTTTTTGCTAGTGATTCTGTTATTATACCGGTTGAATGTGGCTTTTATGCATATGATGCTCTTACCCAAATGATTAATAAAATTGACAAAATTCAAAATAATAAAAACATTGATATCGAAGGAATTTTATTAACTAAACTAGATAATAAAAATACGCTTGGTTATGAGATTGTGGAAAAAGTTAAATTTTTATTTCCTGAGAAAATTTTCAAAACCATTATTACAAGATCGTCACATATTCAAGAAGCTCCTCTTCATGGACAAAGCGTTTTAAATTTTTCTTTTAATTCAAGAGGTTCTAAAGAATATCGTAATCTTGCAAAAGAAATTTTAGAAAATAATTTAATAAAAATAATAAAGGAATGAGAAATATGGTTGATGCAACTACAATTGAAATTGGTGATTTTTTAAAATTTAAAAAAAATCATCCATGTGGATCAAATACATGGAAGGTATTAAGAATTGGAATTGACTTTAAATTAGAATGTACCACATGTGGTAGAGTGATTATGATTCCAAGATTAGAAGTTATTAAAAAGGCAAAAGAAGTGATTCAACATAGCCAATCTGTAATAAAAGAGAATAAAAAAGATACATAGAAAAGATGCATCTTTCTTTTCTCATTTGCCTATGATTAAAAGAAGATCGTTATGAAATGTTGCAATGCATTGGTAAAGTGAAAAGTGCTCAATAAAACGAATAACGAAAGATGTCAATGAAGGAATGTATTTTGTCGATGTTTTGATTAGAAGTTTTTTGCCACCTCCTTTGTAGGATAGTTTTTATACTATCCAAATAAACACAATGAAAAAACAATTCAAACAATTATAAGTCGTAGTTGTATCGTTGTTAGTAAGTCTTATTTTACGGTTTGTAAATTAAAATAAAGAACATGAAAAGTAAAAGGTTACCTTTATTTTTCATGTTTTCTTTTTAAACATTGTTGAATTTCTTTTATAAAACTTTTTTTGGCTTTTTCTGACAAAACAATATTATATAATAGATGACACAAGCTTTAAAAAAGGGGGGAAGTTTAAAGTGCTAAAAAAAATGAATATGATTATTGTAGCCTTCTTTTTAATATTGACTATTCATGGAGGTTATCTATTTTCTTTATATTTACCTGTTATGTTATTTTATCTATTTAAAGATAAAAGAAATATGTATTATATATATCCGGTTTCTTTGTTAAGTATTTTACTTTTTTCAAAAGAATTTATTATTGGTTATTTGGTTTTAATTGTGCTTGTAACTATCTTCTTATTTTTATTTAAAATGGGTGTGAATAAAGATAATATATTAGTTACAAAACCTAATATAATTATATCGGCTTTTATTTTAGTTATAAATGTAGTTAGCTTTTTTTTGTATCCTAAATCTAACATTAACATTTTTGGTAAACTTATCTTTACTTTGTTAAGTATTTTAATTTACCTATTTTTAGATGTTTATTTATATAAACTTTTAAAAGATATTAAAAACATTAAAGAAAGATTTTTTATTAATGATAATAAAAGTTTTCACTCATATATTTATTTAGAAATTTTAATATGTATCTTAACAACGATTGGTGCAACCTATATTGAGGTGTTCAATGTAAACTTATCCATTATTGTGGGTTGTTATTTTGCAATGTATTTGAGTCGAAAATTTAAAAATATTTATAGTTTATTGTATAGTCTTGTTATTGTTTTTCTCGAATATGTTTTCTTTAAAATTGATGAAAGTTTAATTATTATTGTAGTATCTGGCGTATATTCGGTTAGAAGTGTTTACACTATTGGCATTTTAAATGCTTTTTTGGCAATTATCATTTTCAGTAATGCCACTCAAAATCAAGCAGTATATATCTCTATTATGGGGCTAAGCATTATATTTGAGGTTTTGTCATATATATTTATCAAAGTGCAACCTGAAGATATTGATGAATATAAAGAAATTCATCAAACTGCTCAAAAAAGTGTCAACGAAGAAATTTTGAAATTTGCGGGCTTCTTAGATCGCTTTGTTATTGGTTTTCAAAATCCTAAAGGTTTTAATGAAAAATTAAGCAGTGGAATTAAAACAATTGTTGATAAACATTGTAAAAATTGTACAAATCAAAAAGTCTGTTTTAGTCAAAATAAATCCTCACTCTATCCTATTTTTAAAGATATCTTAATGATGGATGAAGATGCTATTTATAATTATGAAGATTTTGCCAAAACCTGTTATAAATATCCATCCATTTTAAATACATCAAAATTATTAAATGAACGAATCAATTATAAAGATCCAAATAGTGATGAAAAAGATGCAAATAATTACATATTGTTAGCACAAATTAGCGGTGTGTCTAATGCACTTAAAAATTATGTTGTTGACACAACTAGTAAAACAGAACTCAATTATCAAAATTTATATAAAGCCAAAAGTTATTTAATAGAATTAGAATATTATGTTACTTACTATGAAATTGCGAGATGTTATGAACATGATTTTTTGATAAAAATTGGCATTAAAAATACTAGTTTTGATAAAATTAAAACTATTTTAACCACTTTATTTGAAACCATTGTTGAGGAAGAAGTTAGTGTAGAACTAATATCTGAAGAAAATACAACTTTGTATATTCATATTATGCCTAAATTAATCATAGATGTCATCTATGCTTATGGTAATATTCCTGCAGATAGTCAAACAATTAGTGGGGATAATTATTTAGTTAAAGAACAAGATAATGGTCATATTCTATTTGCTATTTCAGATGGTATGGGCAAAGGTTACAGTGCTTTTTATGAAAGTGATATGACCCTTCATTTAGTAGAAGATATTGTTCATTTGAATATTGAATCATCAACTGCGTTAGAAATCTTAAATACTTTTTATACTGTTCAAGATTATTTAGAACGTTATGCTACACTTGATTTTTTAGATATTAATCGCCACAGTGGATTGGCTACTTTTTACAAAATGGGGGCGAATACTACCTATATTTTTAAACAAAACGGAAATGTTGAAAAAATTATTAATAAAAGTTTACCACTTGGTATTGATGAGGAAGTTGATCAAAAAACGTATAATTTAGAAGATGGCGATTTAATTATTATGAGTAGTGATGGCGTATTAGAAAATTTAATTGACAATGACCAATTAGAAAGTTTTATTCAATCATCTAGTAATCTACTTCCTCAACAACTAGTCTATGAAATTTTGAATTACACAACGACTCATGATATGAAAGCCAAAGATGATATGACAATTATTGTTTTAAAAATTCAAAAACAAAAATAAAGACAAATCTTTTAACCTTTTTAGAGAATAAAAAGGTTTTTTATATTTGGACTTTCCTCAACAATTGTGTTATAATTATGTAAAGAAGCAAAGTAAAAGGAATGTATATGGAAAAGTTAATAGAACATATTGGACAAGAAGAAGATATCATTATTGTATCAAATAAATATATCAAACCAATCTTAATTCAGAAGTTTTCTAATCAAATGCGAAAAATTACATTTAAGAGTTTTGATGAAGTAAAAGATGATATTTATACCACAATTGATTATCAAATGTTATTTCATAATATGAAGGAAGATACAAATTTAGAAGTATTGCGAATCAAACTTGCAAATAGTTATTTTATTCAACAAGATAGTAATGAGCCCTTTCTTCATGAGTTATATCTTTATCATCAAAACAACCATTTGATCTTAGATGAAAATCATTTGTCCTATTATAAAAGTAAAAAAGTTTATTTTGTTAATTATTATGGGGATGATGATTTAATCAATCAAATGTTGCCATTTTTAAAACACTATGAACGATGTTTTACAACAAATAGTATAGACAAAGAATTGACCATTTTTCATTTTGAAAATTATGATGATGAGATATTAGAGGTGGTCAATCATATTGCTATTTTGTTAAATAAGAAAGTGGATCCTGCTAAAATTGTTATTCATAAAGTAAATAAAGATTACTTAAATAAGTTAGAAGAATATTTGATGATATATAAAATTGATTATATTGTTGAGGGGGAAGGTTCTTTTTTTGACGTAGATATTGTTAAAAATTTTTTTCATGATTTAAAAAATTATGAAGCAATGCGACTAAATAAAGTGTTAAAAGATTATCTTATAGATAAAAAAGATAACAAAATTTTTTCCAAGATAGGTAAAGTGTTAGAACCCCTTATTATGTTAGATTTAACAATCAATTCCATTACTCTAGATTTAATCAAAGATGTTTTTATCCATACAATTTATCAAGAAGAAGTTACCAATGCAATCAAAATTGAAAATGTTTTGAATCACATCTATGATGATGATACACATATTTTTATTATGAATTTTAGTCATGGTGAAATTGCCCATATTTATAAAGATGATACGTATTTAAACGATAAGATAAGAAAAAACTTAAAATTATTAACGAGTTTTGATAAAACGCAAATTGAGGAAAAGAAAATACTTGATTGTATTCATAGTTATGAATCTATCCATTTAAGTTATTCCACATATTGTTCTTCTAAAATTTATATGCCTAGCAATTTGATTAAGGAACTTGCCAAAAAAAGGATTGTTAATATTTGCGATGCATCGATTCATATTTATCATATTGTCAATGAAGATATGGCAAAGATGAGATTTTTTAAAGCTTATGCGTTATATCGATTATACCAAAAGAAAACTTTTGACTATCTTTATGGCTATACTTATTTTTGTGATGATTTAACAAAACGTTATCAAAGTGATTTTAATGCGACTTTAGATTACTTGGCTTTACCAACTTTATTTATGGAGCTATCCTATACAAAATTAAACGATTATTTTAGTTGTCCTTTTCGTTTCTATCTTAAATATATTTTGAACATTGAAGAAAAGATGGAAGATAATAATAGCACGTTTGTTGGTAGGATGTATCATTTTGTTTTAGAAAAAGTTGTGGCAAAAAGATATATTGATCGTAGAACAAAAGAAGAAGTTTTAGAAAATATCAGTGTGTATATTTGTGATTTTGTGAAAAATCAAACATATGAAATAAAAGATAAATTAAAATTTTATTTAAATAAATTTAGTGAAGAGTTAAAACTCATTGTAGAAATTATAATGGATTTTATGGATCATTCTTCTTTTGAAGTCTTAGGTCTTGAACAAAAATTAGAAAAGCAACTCGATGATTACACGGTAGTAGTTGGGTTGATTGATAAAATCCTAAAATATCAAGAGTATTACTTGGTCATTGATTATAAAACAAATCCAGTTCATCCGAATTGGTATGCTCTTGATGTAGGTCTCGATTTGCAATTGCCACTATATCTATATTTAATCAAAGCAAATGATCCTAACGCAAAGATTGCTGGAAGCTATTTACAAAGCGTTTTTCGCACCAGCCTTTTAAAATATGAGGATAAACCTTTATCAAAAGTAATGTTAGAACAATTAAAATATGTAGGATATACTTTACAAGATAGGGATGTTATTTTAGCAATTGATACCAATGCTTTAAATGGGAGTGGTAGTTTGCCTAAACAAATTGTGTCTAATAAAGGTTTTTATAAAAACTTTTTAAAAAAATCTTTTACTCAAACTCAATTTGATGCTATCATTTTATATGTCGAAAAGTTGATTTTTGAAGCAAATAAGAAAATTAGAAAAGGGCTTTTTCCCATTTTACCACTGACAGATGAAAAAAATGAGTCTGTTTGTCGATATTGTAGGTTAAAAGATCTTTGTTATAGAAATGAAACAATGAAAAAAGTTTATAAAAAACATGATGATTTTTCATACCTTTTTGAAGGAGGAAGCGATGATGACCAATTGGAGTGCTGAACAATTCAAAGCGATTTATGATGAAGGCAAAGATATTTTAGTGAATGCAGGAGCGGGAAGTGGCAAAACGGCAGTTTTAACACAGCGATTGTTACAAAAAATTGAAGCAGGGGTGAAACTCGATGAACTCATTGTTTTAACATTTACGACTCTTGCGGCTAGCGAAATGAAAGAAAGATTAAGAACAAAGCTAAAAGAAAGCAAAAGTCCTTTCTCACAAGAAGCATTGTTATATATTGATCAAGCCAATATTCAAACATTTGATGCCTTTGTGAATGAATTGGTTAGAAAGTATCATTATCTGCTTAATATAAATAGCCAAATCAATGTAGTTGATCAAATTACTTTTAAAATGATTTCCTTAGATTTATTAAATGAGATTTTTAATCAATTGTATCAAGAAGAAAATCCTTCCTTTTTGACGTTACTTTATCAATATACAACTAAAGATGATGAAGTCTTAAAACATAATTTAATAGAACTGTATCATAAAATAGTTTTATTTCCTAATTATCAAAAGATCTTAATGAACAATGAAGAATATTTTAGTGAAAAATTTATTGTTAAAATCTTAAATGAATTATACAAACTTTTGCAAGAAAAAACAGCACAGATTGAAAATAAAATCCAATCATTACATAATTATACGGCATCTATTAGTCTGAAAACCCATTATGAAGGATTGGTAGAATTAGGTCAAAGATTAAAAAGTGCAACTAGTTATGATGATTATTTCTTTTTGACAACATATCAATTTGCCAAATTACCTTCTAAAGTAGAGTATGAAGAAGAAAAAGAACCATATCGGACAATTTATGAAGAAATAAAAACGCAAATAGCAAGTATGAAAGAGTTATTTGTTTATGAAAGTTCTAAAAATTTAAGGCAGCTGTATTTGACGACAAAACCTTGTGTTAGTATGGTAGTTCAAATTTTGTTAAAATTAGATCAAACTTTAAATCAATATAAATATGAACATCATGCGTATGATTTTAATGATATTGCTCAAATGGCCATCCAATTATTAGAAGAAAATGAAGAACTTCGAAATAGTATAAAGAAGCATACAAAAGAAATTTTAATTGATGAATATCAAGATACTTCCGATATTCAAGAAAGACTTGTAGAGTTAATTGCCGATAACAACGTTTATATGGTAGGTGATGTCAAACAATCTATTTATCGATTTAGAAATGCTAATCCCGATATTTTTAAAAATAAATATCAAAAATTAAAAGAAACCGGTGTAATTGATTTAACGCAAAACTTTCGTTCACGAAAAGAAGTTTTAGATTTTGTTAATTTGGTTTTTCAAAATGTAATGAGCCTAGATTTAGGTGGAGTAGATTATAATGATGCACATTATTTAAACTATGGTTTTAAAACCTATGATACATTTCAGGCATCTGATTATCAAACAAAGATATATACATACGATGTAGATGAAAAGAATCCTTATTCCAAAGCAGAAATAGAAGCGTTTCTTATTGCTGAAAAAATCAAACAAATGGTCAATCAAAAAAAAATCTTTGATAAAAATATCAAAGACAATCGTCTTGTAACTTACCAAGATTTTGCAATCTTAACTAGTTCTAAAGATAAGTATGATTTGTATAAAAAAATTTTTGAATATCAAGGAATTCCTCTTCAGATTTATAAAGATCAAGACTTTACAGCTGGTGGAGAGATATATGCTATATATAATCTTTTGAAAGTTATTTATTCTTTTTATGATCAAAATTATGCTAGTCATCATTTAAAAAGAGCACTCACTTCGGTTTTGCGTAGTTATTTAGTAGAGATGAATGATGATGATATTACTAAAATTATAACATCAAATCATATTTTAGCTTCATTAAAAGAATACAATCTAGCATTATTTAATCAATTTGAAACAATTGCGATGCAACTTGATGTATGCACGCTTAAGCAATGTATGCAGTTAATTTATCAACAATTTGATATATATATTAAAATGATACATTTATATCATGTAGAAAAAGCTGAATCGTGTCTTTTATATATGTATAACATTATAGATAGTCTATCATTACTAGAATATAGTTTCATAGATGTTATCAATTATTTTGCTCTTTTAGTGAATGAAGAAGAGAAATTTGCTATCAAAATGACTAAAAAAGAATCACTTGATAATCAAGCAGTAAAAATGATGTCTATCCATGCTTCAAAAGGATTAGAATTTCCTATTTGTTTTTTTCCAGAATTATATAAAAAATTTAATTTACAAGATTTGAAAGGTAACTTTTTGTATAGTAAAAATTATCAAATTATTATGCCCATTTATCTTAATGGATTATTTTTAACCCATCCACTTAAATTTTTAGAACAAAATGATTATTTAAAAGAAGAAATTAGTGAAAGAATTCGATTATTGTATGTAGCATTGACAAGACCAAAAGAAGAAGCAATCTTAGTATTGCCAAAATTTCGTAACGATATCGTTTATTCAAAAGATGAAATAGAAGAAAAAAAATTACAAATTCGTTCTTTTTATGATTTACTCAATTTGATTGCTCCTCAATTACAGTCTTTAGAAGAAGAAGTAGATTTACAATTTATCAATATGGTAAAAGAATATCATTCTATAAGTAAGGATACAATAGATGAGCCTATTGATAGGATAGATCATAAAGAATTTTCTTTTTTTGATACGAGTCTTAAAAAAAGAAGCCTTCATAAAATTCAGGCTTCTAAAGAATCTATTTTCTTTAGAGATAAAGAAGAATTAGAAATAATACAACTTGGTAATTATTTTCACAAAGCTTTAGAATTATCAAATATGTCAAGTGTGAATGTTCAGCATCTTCATATCAGTGAAAAGGTAAAACATCTTATTATTGCTTTTTTAGAAAGTTCTTTCATCAAAGAAAAACAAATCCTTCAGCACTATCACGAGTATGCGTTTTCTTATGAGGAAGGAGCAAACAGAATAGAGGGAATCATAGATTTAATCATTGAAACGAAAGATTGCATTTACATTATTGATTATAAACTTAGTAATTTAGATGATATTGCCTATACCAAACAACTTTCTGTTTATAAAAATTATATGATGAGGGTTTCAAACAAAAAGATTGATACTTATTTATATTCCATTTATAAACAAGAATTTAAAAAAGTTACGTGTTAAGCATATTTGGTGACAACAGCTCCCATAAAATGATCAATTCCGCCAATTACATTGATAACATGATAACCAAGTCTGGATAAGAACTTACAAGCATGATAACTAGTATTTCCATTCTTACAAATAATAAAATAAGTATGGTTACAATTTAAAAATAAATGATGTTTTTCAATTAAAATACTATATGGTATATTAATAGAATCAACAATATGATAAAGTTCAAAATCTCTTGTATCTCTAATATCAATAATTTTGAAATTGATGTTTTTTTGATAATATTTAAAAAATTTAATTGGTGATATTTCGTCCATATATATGCCCCCTTTTAGTATGGTATGAGTATTTTAACAAATGAAAGTAGCAAATAAAGTCATATTATGGAAGTAAAATAATGAATTCAAAAGTTAACATAATTGGTTTTCTTGAAAAAGGTAGAAATTTATTGTATAATATATATGTTAGGAATATGGTGATTAAGATGCTTTCAAGATTAAAAGATATTTATCAAGATAAATTGCAAGAAGAGGTTACACAAATAACGGATGACTATTATTATTTTTATAAAGATAAAACAAATTGTGACATCTTTGCAATTTCTAAAACAATTTCTCAAAACGAATATTATTTATTAAAAGAACTTTATAATGAGAAAAAAATGTATACTTATGATTATGATTTACAAAAGATTTATGAATACCTTTTAGAAAATAAAGAATATCCATTTAAAGTTAAAAAAATTAGAATGATTGTATTTCATCTCAATAAAGAAGATATGGATATTGCACAAAAGCTGTTATTTGATATTTATCAAAATTGTTATTTTTTAGAGCTTTATCATTTAAATATTTGCTTTTTTGAAGAAAATCAAACTAAAATTAAGGATTTATTTGAAACTTTAAGTGTTGATTTGGGATATGATATTATTTTACATGAGGGTTTAATTTTCAATCATAGGTATAGGGGTGAAGAAATTTTAGAATATATCAAAGCATATCACGATAATGAGAGTATTTATAAAAAGGCATATACTGATTTAGCAGATATCATTTTAAGTTTAGGTAGGAGTGAATATGTAAATTTAAAAAAAGCACTTAAAAATAATTTACTTATCCCCTTATTCCAAGATGCTACTACAAGAGAAATCATCAGTGTAATGTTTAAAAATGATTTAAATGTCTCCCAAACATCGAAACTACTTTATATGAATCGCAATAGTCTTATCAATAAATTAGATAGTATCTTTAAAGAAACTGGGTTAAATTTACAAAAATTTACCCATGCCTGTGCAATATATCAAATGATTTATTTAGCCTAAAATAAAAATTGTTTAAAAAATAAAAAAATTAAGCAACATATTGCCTATAGTAATTTTGTTGCTTTTTTGGTATAATATTCTCGTATCATAAAAAAATAAAAAATAGGAGGAAATTTTTATGGCAACTGTTGAACTTAAAAATATCAACAAAATTTATAATAATAATGTTCAAGCGGTTTTCGATTTTAATCTAAAAATTAAAGATCGTGAATTTATAGTATTCGTTGGACCATCAGGATGTGGAAAAACTACAACACTTAGAATGGTTGCAGGACTTGAAGAAATTACAAGTGGACAGCTTCTAATTGATGGTGAGGTAATGAATGATGTAGCACCAAGAGATCGTAATATTGCGATGGTATTCCAATCTTATGCACTATATCCACACTTTACTGTATATGACAATATGGCATTTGGTCTAAAACTTAGAAAATTCTCTCGTAATGAGATTGATCGTCGTGTGCAAAATGCGGCTGAAAAACTTGGTTTAAAACCATATTTGGATCGTAAACCGGCTGCATTATCAGGTGGACAACGTCAACGTGTTGCCCTTGGCCGTGCTATTGTTCGTGACGCAAAAGTTTTCTTAATGGATGAACCTCTATCTAATCTAGATGCTAAACTTCGTGTACAAATGCGTTCAGAGTTGATTAAAATTCATGAAAGTTTAGGAACAACAACAATTTATGTTACTCATGACCAAATTGAAGCGATGACAATGGCATCTAGAATTGTTGTTATGAAAGATGGTTGGATTCAACAAATTGGAGCACCAAAGGAAATTTATGATAAGCCAAATAATATTTTCGTAGGTGGTTTTATTGGTACTCCACCAATGAACTTTGTAAATGGTGTTGTTGGTAAAGATGGTATTTTTGAATGTGGAAGTCATCGTTTTGGTGTTGTTAGAATTCCTATTCCAGAAGAACAACTTGAAGTTTTAAAAGAACAAAATTATCTTGAAAAGGATATTATTATGGGTATTAGACCAGAAGATATTTCTGATCAAGAAGAAGATTTTGCAAAACATCCTGAATGGACTCATGAATTCAAAGTTGATATTTCAGAACTTTTAGGTGCTGAATCACAAATTAGAGTCAAACTTCCTGGTAAAGATGTAACAGGTCAAGCGATTACCGCAAAAGTTCCTGCTCGTATTGATATTCATACTAATGACAATATTAAATTAATGCTTAATATGAATAAGTGTCATTTCTTTAATCCTGAAACTGAAAATAGAATTAAAAGAGATTAATGATTAAGTGATAAATAAAGATGTTTTATACTTCAAAAAAGCCAATAGGTCTACAATTATCAAATATAAAAATCAAGATGAAATCGTTATAAACTTGTTATTAGAAAAGTTATTAGACTTTGCTTTACGAGAAGATTTAACGACTTTAAAGGGAAGATTAGAGGCAACTTCTAAGGTATACCGTATCTTTAAACACGTTCCAATATACTTAAAAGAAAATATCATATTGATTCAAACAAATAATAAGAAAGAGATTGATAATATTTATATCAATAGTTATAATATTGTTGAGATGGTTAAGGATAAGAAACAAACAATCATAATTTTTATTGATCATAGTTTTTTAAAAATAGATAAGCCTTATCATTTGATGAAAAAATATTATGATTTAAGTTTAAAAATCAAAAAACTCTAATGAATATTAGAAAGGAAAATTAAAATGGCAAAGAAAAATATTAAAGATTTAAATTTAAAAGGTAAGAAGGTTTTAATGCGTGTAGATTTTAATGTACCTATGAAAGGTGGCGTTATTACTGATGATAATAGAATTGTTCAAGCTTTACCAACAATTCGATATGCATTAGAACAAGGTGGTAAAGTTATTCTTTTTTCTCATCTTGGTCGTATTAAAACAGAGGAAGACCTTGCAAAAAATAGTTTGGCTTTGGTTGCTAAACGTTTAGAAGAGTTGCTTGGAAAACATGTTGAATTTGTCCCTGTTACTCGTGGTAAAGTTTTAGAGGATGCAGTTGCGGCTCTTAAAGAAGGCGAAGTATTGATGTTTGAAAATACGCGTTATGAAGATTTAGATGGCAAAAAAGAATCTAAAAATGATCCTGAACTTGGTGCATATTGGGCAAGTCTTGGGGATGTTTTTGTCAATGATGCTTTTGGTACTGCTCATAGAGCCCATGCTTCTAATCAAGGAATTGCAAGTCATTTCCCTAATGATTCAGCAGCAGGTTTCTTACTTGAAAAAGAAATTAAATTTATTGGTGGTGCAGTTGATAATCCTGTAAGACCATTTGTTGCTATCCTTGGTGGCGCAAAGGTTAGTGATAAAATTTCCGTTATTGAAAACTTACTGAATAAAGCGGACAAAGTGATGATTTGTGGTGCAATGGCCTATACTTTTTTCAAAGCACAAGGGTTAGAGGTTGGTAAATCAAAATGTGAACTTGATTTTGTTGAGTATGCGAAAGGATTACTCAAGAAAGCTAATGGTAAAATTATTTTACCTGTGGATGTTGTAAGTGTTCAAGTTTCTGATGAAGATGTTGCAGCAGACTTCTTTGGTGCTATTGCTAAAGCGGATACAAAGGTTGTTGATGTAAATCATATAGATAAAGATGCACAAGGACTTGATTGTGGACCAAAGACAATTGAGTTATTTAAAAAGGAATTGGTTGGTGCTAAAACAGTTGTATGGAATGGACCTGCTGGAGTATTTGAAGTTGAAAAATTTGCTAAAGGCACAAAAGCTATTTGTGAAGCATTAGCAAATCTTGATGGAGCAACCACTATTATTGGTGGTGGTGATTCTGCGGCGGCCGCAATTTCAATGGGATATGAAACTAAATTTACTCATATTTCTACAGGTGGCGGTGCAAGTTTAGAATACTTAGAAGGAAAAGCTCTTCCTGGTGTTACTTGTTTAAGCGATGTTAAATAAGGGTGCAAATATGAGAAAACCGATAATTGCTGGAAACTGGAAGATGTTTAAAACAAGGGATGAGGCTTTAGCATTTATATATGCGGTAAATGAGTCACTCCCATCTATTGATGATGTTGATACAGTAATTTGTGCCCCTTTTGTAGTACTTCGTTGTCTTGTAAAGCGACAAGGAGAAAATTTAAGAATTGGTGCTCAAAATATGCACTTTGAAGAAAAAGGTGCTTATACAGGTGAGGTTGCTCCAGAAATGCTTACTTCACTTGGTGTGACATATGTAATTATTGGACATTCAGAAAGAAGAGCAATGTTCAATGAAACGGATGAAACTGTAAATAAAAAATTACATGCTGCTTTTAAGCATAATTTAATTCCTATTCTTTGTGTTGGCGAACATTTAGAAGAAAGAGAAAATAATCTAACGGAAAATATTATTAAAGAACAACTTATTAAAGATTTAGAAGGATTAACTAAAGATGAAGTAAAAGAATTGGTTATTGCTTATGAACCTATTTGGGCGATTGGCACAGGTAGGACCGCTACAGCAGATGTAGCTGATGAAACTTGTGGCTTTATTAGAAAAGTAATTAGTAAACTTTATGATGAAGAAACTGGAGCAGCGATTAGAATTCAATATGGTGGTAGCGTTAAGGTGAATAATATCGAAGAATTAATGTCTAAACCTAATATTGATGGAGCTTTAATTGGTGGTGCAAGTTTAGTAGCAGAAGATTTTATTTACTTTGCAAATGTAGCATCAAATTTAAAATAGATAAAAGAAAAAGTAAGGTATATAAGAGTTTTTCTTATATACCTTTTTTAAAATAAAAATATATGTTTTGATAAATCATTTCTTTTGTGTTATAATATTAAAAAAATATGTTGGTGAAAATAATATGAATTCTAAAGAACGATATAAAGAACTAATAAAAGAAAATAATGAAACAATAAAATATTTAAGCAATTCCTATCAAAGTATTGCTTATACGTATATTAAAAAAGCAAGAGGTTATGCAATTAAAAGTCTTGATACAGAAGTGAAAATAAAAAAGGTATTAGAAGAATTAAGCAATTTTGATGAAAAACATATAGATGTTCATTTAGCAATCCCTAATATGTCAATATATATTGAAAGTCATGTTCAGCACTTATCAAAGGCGGTTGCAAATAAGTATAAGGTTAAAGAAATTATTGCGGTAACGATTTTCTTATTGATACTTGTGGGTTATTTTGTTGCTAATTTTTATCTTAATAAAAAGGTTCCCCTATCAGCACCAACAAATGTAAATATTGCGGTTATGCCAAATCAGAATAATTGTTTTTATTTAACATGGGATAACAATGAACTGGCAACAAATGGATATTATTTAATTATATATGAAGATGATGAAAAAATAAAAGAAGTTGATGTCAAGAAACAAGTAGATACCAATACCAACAAGCAATATTTTAAAACTGATATTGTCTATAAAGATGGCAAAAGGTATAAATTTGAAATAAAAACGGAGGCAACAAACGAATATAAAGCATCCGATATAGTGATTATTTACTATCCTGATTGATAGAGATATAAGGACATAATATTTGACAAAGTTGGCAAAATATAGTATAATAAATAAAGTGCGATAAATGCAGCATTCATTTGATTTTTAACCAATAGATTATCACGGAATATGGATATGAGTAATCTCGCTGCTTAGGTGAAAGTAATTGGATAATCTAATTAGAAATTGGATTTGAATTTTTATCCACAAAATAAGAGTCTATGGACTATAAAAAGGAGAAAAAAATGGCACGTTATACAGGCCCAAGTTGGAAACAATCAAGAAGATTAAAATTTTCCGTTTTAGAAAATGGTAAAGAATTACAAAAAAGGAATTATGCTCCTGGTCAACATGGTCAAAGAAGAGCAAAATTATCAGAATATGCTCTTCAATTACAAGAAAAACAAAAAGTTCGTTTTACCTATGGCGTTAGTGAAAAACAGTTTAGAAATTTATTTACTAAAGCTGGTAAATTAGAAGGAAAACATGGTGAAAATTTCTTATTCTTATTAGAATCTAGATTAGATAATTTAGTTTATCGTATGGGATTTGCGACAACACGTCGCCAAGCAAGACAACTTGTTAACCACGGACATGTACTTGTTGATGGTAAAAAAGTAGACATTCCATCATATATAGTAAAACCAGGTCAAACAGTTGAAATGAAAGAAGCATCTAGAAATTTACAAATTGTTAAAGAGGCTTTAGAAAATTGTGTTGCTCGTCTAGGTTTTGTTAGTTTTGATGAAACAAAGGGTGTAGGTACTTATGTACGTTTACCACAACGTAGCGAAATCCTACCAGAAATTCGTGAGAATTTAATTGTTGAATTCTATAATAGATAATAATCTATGAAAAGGATAAGCAGTATAAAAAACATCTTATTTTAATAAGATGTTTTTTGTTTATTTTATTGTAAAAATAATTTATTTTTAGTATAATATATTTGTAAATATTAAAGGAGATGAAAAGATGAATAAAAAATTAAGTGGAAAACTATGTTTATTTACAAGTATTATTATATTACTTTCTTTTTTAAGTTTTGTTAGTGGTTGTACTAAAAAATATAAAGTTACTTTTATTGTAGATGACGAAACGTACAAAACGATTGAAGTTAAAAAAGGTGATATAGTTGAAGAAGTAAAAGCACCTACTAAAGACAATCATTATTTTAAAGGATGGTTTGATGAAAATAATGTATTTGATTTTTCAACATCAATTCAAAAAGATTATCATTTAGTTGCTAGATATGATACTTTTTGTGATGTAGATGGTCATAGTTGGATTGCGGCTGATTGTACACACCCTAAGACATGTGAAATTTGTGGGGAAACGGATGGAATTGCTCTAGGACATATGTGGGAAGAAGCAACATCTTCAACCCCTAAAACATGTACAAGATGTGGGAAAACCGAAGGAGATCCTTTACCGGAGGTAGAATCAATTGAGGCTAATTATACCAAAGAGGAGATATATATTGGCGACACTTTGCAATTTATTCCTACTATTTATCCGGTAGGAGCAATTCAAGATGTGACATATAGTTTAAAATTAGAAGATGGAGCTTTGGCAACAATTGATGAGAATGGTTTATTTGAAGCTCTTCATGAGGGAAAAGTATATATTACGATTTGCTCAGTTGACAATACCTATGTTGCATGTGTTGTGGAGGTTTTAATCCTTCATCCATTAATAGAAGATGGAGGGTATGATGTTTTTAATATTATGACAAGTTATGGTACTGATGCATCAACTGATATTGAAATTAATTACCACACATTCAATACTATGACAGAGGTTGAATATACACTTGCTAGTGATGTTACTTTCACCAATGTAACAACCATAACTGGTAGTGGATATTATTTTACAGAAGGAACAGATATTGTTGAAAGTACATTTATACCGAGAAATGTAATAAGGGTATCTATAAAAGGGCTAGAGCCTGATACTGAATATATATATCGTATTAATTTGGGTAATGATACATATAGTGAGGTTTATCGTTTTAAAACAGCAAAAGATGATGGTTCTGATTCTGCTTTTATCATGATGGCCGATATTCATTACTATTATAAAACCAATGAGGATGGCAGTTATGAATCACATGGTTCTGAAATTAGTGAAGGAATTATGCAAAAAATGATTGAAATGAATCCGAATGTTGGTTTTGTGGCAACCGCCGGAGATATTATTGATGTTGGTGGTAGTGCTAAAACATGGGATGTTTTTTTCAAAGAATCAAATAGTTTAAAATTTTTACCACGAGTTGGGGTTGCTGGAAATCATGAATATTATATTAGGGGTACTGGACAATCAGATGGTAGATACCAAAAAGCCCATTATGCAACAGTCAATAATGGTCCTTCTACACAATTAGGTCTTAGCGCTTATTTTGTTTATAATGATATTTTATTTATCACGGTTGATAATGAAAAATCAGAAGGTAGAAATGAAATGCTTGTATGGCTTGAGGAAGTTTTATCAACGGTAGAATATCGATATAGTTTTGTTATGATGCATACACCGGTTTATTATGAAAATAGTGAATCGGGAAATAAGGATCGTGATGAAGTCTTACTAGGAATTTTTGAAAAATATTGTGTTGATTTAGTAATTGCTGGACACTATCACGGTGATCGTTATCGTCCGGATTATTATGAAGGAGCTGATTCTTCGGATGCTGGTTTGGGTGTAAATTATATGACTCTTTCTTTTGGCGGAGTTAAAAGTAGAAGTGATTCTAATCTTGCTACAGGATATTTAGTAGAAACACATGAGGGAACAATCACGATTAAAAGGGTAAATGAGTTGGGAGCAATTGTTTCAACTAGAACAATTGTATCTAAAAGAAATAAACCAGTTACAACAGAAACCAAAGAAAACTTAATTCAAGCAGTGAATGGAGTATATAATGAAGAAAATCATACATATGTTTTAAATTTTTCAGATAAATTTTATGGAAATGTAAAAGAAGTAAAGGTTAGTGAAACAATTAGAGGACAAATTAATACAAATGTAGTTTTCCCCACTTCTTCTTATACTAAGCTTGTGATTAAAAATATTGATAAGTTTTACGATTATCATTTTAAAATTACGCTTGTTTTTACCGATGGTACTACCCATGAACTTACAAAAACTTTAAAATTAGGACCTGATATTCATCTTGAAGCAACCAATATTACATCTACAACAGCAGATTTAGTGTTTGAAGCAGCAGATGTAAGTTTAACTTATACGATTAAAGATTATGTGATTTATGTCAATGGTGAAATGATTGATATTATTAGTTATTTAGATGATTCATTTACACCGATTACTTCTTACAAGTTATCATCTTTAGTAGCCAATAGCAACTATCATATAAAATTAGTAGCTAGAAATTATCGTGGCGTTGTGATGTATGAAGTTGAAACTGATTTTAAGACGCTTGAATAATAAAAAAAGTATGATACTTTTTAATGGGCGCAACGAGTATCATGTATTAATTCCATATACGTACTTGATTTTTTGGCATATACAGCTACAATTTCAAAGGCTCAATATAACATGTTGTCGTCCTAACTCAATAAGAGCATATAAAATGATATAAACAGAATATAAGGAAATAGCATCATATTATGTGAGAACGAAAGTACTCGTTGCTTTCGTTCTTTTAATTATCCCTGCTATTCAAGAAGGAAAAAGGGAAGAAATTGTATATTTGTATGATATAATTGTTTATAACAACATTGAAAATTTAAATTTATGGAGGAGAAAAATGAATTGGATAGATGAAGTATCTTTAAAACTCAAAAAGAAAAATCAAGTTTTGTTTTCCAAGAGTTCAGAATATATGCAGGATTTAATCAAGCTATTTGAAATTCAAAACCATAGAGTTATGGCACTATGGGCATTTGATTTTGCGTCTGAATCTATTGCAAAATTTGAAGAAAAATATCCAGAAGAAAAACGTCCAAGAGAAGCTTTGGAAAAAGCCAAAGATTGGGCATCTGGAAAAATCAAAATGCACCTAGCACAACGAAAAATACTAGATTGTCATGCAGTTACAAAAGAAATGGAAAATAAAGAAGATATTGCAATCTGTCATTCAATAGGTCAAGCATGTGCAGTAGTGCATACTGCTAGACATGCAATAGGCTATGCTCTATATGACCTTACTGCACTTATATATAAATATGGAATTGAAAATTGTAAAGATGTAGTAGAGCAACGAAAACAAGAATATATAGAAAAGATAAGATACTGGAATGAACATCTATGTGACTATCAAGGTACATGGGCAGATTTTATGCTCAAATAAAATTTGATAAGTGCTTATATATAATTAGACAAATTCCTGTTTACTTAGTAGGATATTTCTAACAAACCTAATTTCTCTGCTTGTCGCAAATATAAAAACGTAATTTTACGGAAAGGAATATCCTTTCCTATGTTTGTTATAAAACTTTTCACAAAGGAACAAAAGGAAAAAGATAATTAAAAAGGATAGCACTCTTCTTTAAAATATTACATAGTTAAAAAAATTTTTAAAAGAAAAAGAATAAATATCTTACTCTATTAGTTTTAGTGCCTATAAAGCCGTTTCTTGCAAGGTTTGATGAATCTTTAATCTTAAAAAAATCATCTTCTGCCTTTATTTTTTGCTTTGCGGTTTGATGCTTTTTTGCCTTTCTTCTATAAACACTTGCAAGAAGTTATAAGACAATTTCTGTCTATAAATCAATAAATAATAGATGTTTACAAGTGAACTATATTGAAAACTTATTTTGTAAATTAAAATATCAAAAATTACCAATTATAATTTATATGAAAATTTAAATAAAATTAACATAAAATGTCAGATTGCTTTATTTTACTTGCTATATTTAAAAATAAATTGTAAAAAATATTTATATGAAAAAAATATTTATATTCCTATTTTCTTTATTATTATTTATATCTATTCCATCTTGTAAGAAAAAAAATAAAGATATTCCCAAGTATAATTTGATAGAAAAGCAATTTATAATCGATGAAACAAAAGAGGTGAAATATCCAAGTATGAATGATGAAATTGATCAAATATTATTGGTGAATATAAAAAACACTTATGATGTTCTCAAAGATAATTATAATAGTGAAGTAAATATTACATATGAAAGTCATTTAAACGATCAATATGTTAGTTATATTTTTCACTATTATTATTTAGATAATCAAATAATTAAAACATATAATTTTGATCTGAAGACAAATAGACAAATAGATTTTCATACGCAACCATTAATTGAAAAAATCAATCAGATGTTAACAAATCATTATGTTTTAACGGAAAAAGATATTGGTTTCTTACAAAGTATGATCATTGATTCAAAACTTCATGTATATGTATCTTCCATTATTACAAATGACACGATTCAAGAAGTAGTGTTTGATATGGATAGGAATTTAATTGCAGAAGACCAAAACAATGAAAACTCTAAAAGTAAAAAAATAGCTATAACATTTGATGATGGGCCTAGTAATAAAAGTAAAGAATTAGTCGATTTGTTAGAAGAATTAGACATTGTAGCAACCTTTTTTATTCTAGGATGTAATGCTTCAAAATATAAAGAAGAATTAAAATATATCTATGCACACGGACATGAAATTGGAAATCATTCATATAGCCATCCTGATTTTAAAAAAATAACGATTGAAGAAGGTTTAGCGGAAATAGAAAAAACGCAACAAATAATTTATAAAACAATTCTACATTACCCACGGGTATTTCGTTTTCCATATGGTTCTGTTAATAAAGAAATTTTAAAACGCATTGATATGCCCGCAATTTTATGGAATGCTGATTCGTTAGATTGGCAATGTTTTGATAGTAAAATAATAATTGAAAAATTAAAACACGAAATAAAAGAAAATGGTATTTTACTCTTCCATGATTTTAAATATTATAATAAAGAAGCGATTACAACAATTGTGAATGATCTAAAACAAGAAGGATATGTTTTTGTCACTATATCAGAGCTATTTGGATTTTATACAGATGAATTTGCCATTGGAGGCAAACTATATTATTAAAAAACATATAAGATGAACTTATATGTTTTTTATTTACAAAAAGAACAATAATTCGACAAAAATAAAAGGTATAATGAAGTAAGAAAGGAAAGAGAAAAAACAATGCATGAAACAAAAATTATAGGAAGTAAAGAAATAGAAGATAAGAAATATGGGTATAATGTTGAAATATATCAATTAGAAGAAGGAAAAGAAGCAAAACAGACAACAGAAAAAGTAGTCTTAACCAATAAAGGGGGCATCAACAAAGCAATTGGAATAAAAATAAAAACCCAAGGAGTTTTTTATTTTTCAGGATTATCAGAATTTGAGATAAGAATCTGTCAAGAAGGAACAAGTGAAGAAATATATCAATTATATGAAATTGATACATGGGAAGAATTTAGAATAGAAAACAGAAGATATATAAAAGATGTTTATGCAAAAAAAGAATATGAAGAAGAAAAAGAGGTATATGTTAGATATATTGATTTAGTAAGACATCTAGATGAGCCAAATAAAGAGTATTATTTTATAATAGATAAGAAGATAGAAGAAAGCAAAGACTATGAATTAGAAATAGATATCAAGAAAGAAAACAAAAAGATAGAAGTCACAAGAGAATATTATATCAATAATATATTTCCTAAAAAAATAAAATATGATGAAATAATATTGAAGAAAAATACAATATATGAAAATATGTATCACTTAAAAGTAATAGTAGAAAATAGATTAATAAATTATGCTGGAAAAGAATTATCAATGGATTTAAAACTTATATATGATGGAAGTATCAGTGATATCAATTATGAATATGAAGATAATTATTATCATTTACCATATGGATGGAGTTTAAATTATCAACAAAGGGTAATCAAAGCAAAAGAAGAAGAAACATATATGTATTTAAATGGTAAAGGGCAAAGATATTATTTTATCAAAGAAAAAAATAATTTATATGTAGAAAAAAAAGGGACAGGTCATATATTAGAAATAGAAGAAAATAGGATAAAGATAAAAGGAATAAGAAATCAAGAATACGTCTTTAATAAAGAAGGATATTTAATAGCAATATATAGCCAAGAAAAAAGTTTATTTATTACATATGAAGAAAAACAAGGCTATGGTAAAGTGCTAACAAGAATTAAAGATTCAAGTCAAAGGCAAATAACAATAGAATATAAAGAAAAACAAATAGAAATTATAAGAAGTGATGCAAATAAAGTAATCATAAAGATAGAAAACGGAGAAATACAACAAGTCATTGATATAGATGGAAGCAAGAGTGAATATGAATATAATGGTAAACTCTTATCAACAATAATAGAAGGAGATAAAGAATATAGGATAGCAAGAGCATGGATAAATGTTACTGTCATTGGAGAATATGTAAAAGGGATTTTGAAAAATGAAAAATATTACGAAAATGATGGTGGATGTGCTTATGTTACCACAAGTCATATAGAAAAAGGAAAAGAAATTCGTACAAAAGATAAATATTATTTTAATGAAAAAGGGGATTACTATAAAAGAGCAGAAGTAGTAGTGGTAGGAAACGAGACAAAATATTATGGAGAAGAAGAAGATAGAAGAACTGAATATACAAAAGGATTAAAATATGAAGTTGAACTTGTTAAAGTAAATGTAATAACAAATGCTATACAAATCAATTATGACCCAGAAAATGCAAATATAACCAATTATTATGAGGAAGAATATAATAAAAGTTTAGAAGCGGGTAATTACATTATAAGAGTAGAAGGGAAAATACCATATGGTTCTAGTCTCCATCTAGCAACCGATCAAGAAATCAAAATAACAATATGGGGAATAACAAAAGAAGATAAAAGTGAAAAGATAGAAGAGTTCTTTTTAGATGTAACACAAGTAGATAAGAAACAAGAATATGGAAAAGAAGTCAAATTAGAAGAAGATATTAAAAAAATAAAAGTACAAGTGTATACATATAAAATGTTTAGTGTAGAGATAGCAAAATTGATAATAACACAAAAGACGAAAACTTTACCAATATGTTTTATTAATAAAAAGATTGAATCTACATTTGTAATGGAAAAAATAAATAATCCAATAGTAAATCATACCTATTCCATAGATAGGCCACAAATAACAATATATGCGATGAGAAAGCCAGTAGCAATCGAGTACAAGGATGAATTGAATAAGGAAAGAATAGTAGAAGGAGATATCGACTTAAGTAAAGAAGAATTAATAGAAAATATAAAAAACTATAATAATTATGAAAACACATTTTGGTATAATGGATTTAAAAGAGTAATAACAAATTATAAAAGAACAAGTATAAAAATTAAATATGGCGAAGGAAACTATGTAAGTTTAGATGGATTAGAGGTAATAGATTATAATATACTCAATGGGATAGATAATTATACAATCTATGCACCATCAAGTAAAATAATAAATAATAGTTCAGTCAAAACAATGTTAGTAAAAACATATGCAAATGTTATCAATGAAAGTGATATGTTTTCAAATGAAGAAACATATATATTTACACAAATAGAAACTGATAAATATAATCAACCATTAGAAAGGTATGAATATAGTTTTAATAGAAGAGTAATTACAAGATATGAATATGATGAAAATCATAATTTAATAGGGATAAAAAGTGGAAGTAAAATATTAGAGGATGAACTATTAGATTTATCACAAGATATAAGATATACATATGATAGCCAAAATAATTATGTAATAAAGATAGTAAATAAAACCAATAATCATTTCGATGATGAAATAAACTTAACTTATGATGAAATGGGGAATATATTAACATATAAACCCATAATAGGTAATGTAATAAAATATGAATATAATCCATATAAAAATAAAATAACAAGTTTAGAACAAACAACTGAAGATATGTGGTTAATAAACAGGATTACATATGAAGGAGATTTAATAAAATATCTAGGACAAAACCGAATATCAACAAGTTATGAATATGAATATGATGAAGAAGAAAGATTAAAGAAAGTATATTTAACAAGTAGCGATAAAAAGGTATCTATAGAAGAATATACAATATATTATGAAACAGATGAATGTGAATTTGAAATAGGGAAGAATAATGTAGGAATAGTGACTGAATATGGCAATTTACAAAAAGTAGCACATATATATGATCAATATCAAAGATTGATTGTAACAAAAGAATATGAAAATAATGAGTGGAAAAATATAGGATATTATATATATGGAGAAGAAGAAATCAAAAAAGACAATCAAACAGAAATAAAAACAATTTATGAGATAGATGATCCATTAGATAGTAGAATTATAAAAGCCAGAACATCACTATTGAGAAAGAAAATAGATTATATAACAAATATAAAAGAAGAATATTATTATAATGATAAAAAACAATTGATAAAGGTAGTTTATAAGGATTTAGAAGGCAATAAGATAAAAGAAAAAGAAAATATATATAAAAATGATCGACTTGTAAAAAGGATAAGTGAAACAGAGGAAAAGGAATACTATTATGATCAGTGGCAAAATATAGGAAGAGAAAGCATTCTTTTAAAAGAAGGAGAAGAAAAGCATTTTGAATTAAAAATATGTTATGAAAGAAATGAGATAGGGCAGTTAGAAGGGAAAACCTGTTTTGTATCAAGAATAAATAATTATGAAATTGAGCCATCATATCAAAAATTAGAAGAATGTAAAGAAGAATACATATATATAGGAGGTGGCACTAATAAGTTACAATATAATAATTTAGTAAATAAGAAAAGACAACCCTTTAATAAAGAAGAAGAGAAAGTAACTTATGCAAATAGTGGGCAAATAGTAGAAATAAGAGATCAAGAAAATAAAATAAAAAAAGAATATGAGTATAATTATTTAGCAGGTACGTTAAAGCAAGAGTATAATAAAGAAATAGGACAAATAATAACATATGGATATGAGGATGTAAATAATTTTGGTGGGAATCTGTTAAGAAAGAAAAAATATAATTTGAATTATGAATTAGAAGAAGATATAGAATATCTGTATGAAATGCCATATATAGATCTTTTAAAAGGAATCAAAGTAAATAATGAAACAAAAACTTTTATATATGATGAGGGATTGAACTTAATACAATATGCAGATAAAAAATTAAAATGGAAAAGAGGAAGATTGCTAGAAAGTATTGAAGATAAAGAAACAAAGATAGAATATCAATATGATAGCAATAATATAAGAGTAGAAAAGAAAGAAATAAAAAAAGCGGAGATTACTAAATATGAAGTAGAAGGAACAAGGATAATAAGTGAGACAAAAATAAAAAATAATGAAGAAGAATATAGAATAAAATATTTGTATACAGAAGCAGAAATAATAGGATTTGAAATTGAACAAAAAAATATAAGAAGTTATTATATATATGAAAAAGATTTGGAGCATAATATAGTAGGTTTATATGAGATGAACGATTATTGTGGAACTAGAGTAGCAAGTTATATATATGATGCTTATGGTAATCATAAAGTATTAGACAAAAATAAAGAAGAAAATAAAGCAAAAAATTTTATTGGTAATATGAATCCAATAAGATATAAGGGGTATTATTATGATGTAGAGACTGGACTATTCTTTTGCAACTCTAGATATTACAATCCTGAGTGGGGACGTTTTCTACAAGTATCCAATATCAGTTCATTAAATCCAAGTTCAATCAATGGACTAAATCTATATGTTTATGCAAATAACAATCCAGTAGGAATTTCTTATAGTAGTTCTAGTTATGGTGGAAGTGCAGGCGGAGGAATGGTAAGTGCTATTGGTTCAACAATTGGTGGTGGATCTATTTCAGGTGGTGGAACAGGAGGTTTTGTTGCTGGAACGTCAGGACTTTCTATTAGTTTCCCATCGCAAAATTGGGTATCATTAGGTATTGATTTAACTGCAGGTATGTCAGGAGCATTAAGTGTTCTAGGTTGGACAATGAAAAACCCTGAGTTCTATGAATTCTGGTACACTGCTTATGGTATTTCAAAAAATCAAATACTAAATAATTTAAAGTCACCTATGACTAAATTCGCAACTGCAATCAGTTATGGTTTAGTAGGACATGATACTTATGTGGATGTTATGGGGCACATTAACGCAGGAGATTCTTGGCAAACTACTGCATCAAGTGGGATTGTAACTGCTAGTGTTGGTGCATTAAATGTTTGGGCATCTACTAAGGCGGGGGCTGCTATTGGATCAGCTATTGGTGGTGTTCCAGGATTTCTAATTGGAACTGCTGCTGGTGTCGTCGTTGGCGTTGTCATTAATGGTATTTTCTATACGGAAATTAATGGTAAATCAATTGCTGGGCATATAGAAGATGAAATTGAATGGTTCTTAGAGTGGATATCGTAAAATTAAATGGAGGACATATGAAAAAAATATATTCTATATTTGAAAGAGTAATTTTTCTAGCCATTGTATTAATATTAAGTACAATTGCTATTATTTTGCTTATTAAGTACAACAGTGAAATTTTATCAATTATTATTGCATCTACATGTTTTGCACTAATTATAGCATTATTAATTAAGTTATTTTATATTCCAAATCATATTATTATTAAAGACAATAAAATTAAAGTATTTGACTTTCCATTATTTGCAACTAATAAATTTTATGTTAAAAAAAGAGGTTTGATTTTATATAATAGTGAAATAGAAATAAATGATATAGAAGATATCCAATTAATAATACTTACAAGAGAAGAGCAAAATAAATACATAGGATATAAGCATCTTTCAAAGAAATATTTGAAGTTTACTTTAAAGTATGGTAATCCTAAATTTGTATGTGTTGGCATTTATTCAAAACAACAAATAAAACAAATTATTAAAACTTGTACAAAAGTAAGTTAGGATTAATGTTGGACTTAGACAAATAATTTGTTTAGTTTATATTTGTTTAATCAGAATAAACTAGGCGAGTTTACTATTTAGTAGATTCGCCTTTTCTAATAATCTTAAAAATAGATTAATTACTGTAAAAATGATATAATAAAGCATCAAACAATATTTATTTTAGACAAAGGAGTATAAATATGGTAATAGAAATAAAAAAATCTAAATATGTATTTGTAATATTAGGAATAATTGCTTTTCTTTGTGTTTTCACATCAATAGTAATTATTCTTAGTGTAGAAGATAAAAAATTAATTCCGTATATATTGATGACTCCTATAGTTTTATTTTTAGTTATTCTTACTTATTTTATAATACTATTAATAAGATATATAAAAAGTCCCTATTCATATTTAATTAAGTTTGAAGAAGAATATATTGTGTTTTCTAATGAAAAAGAAGTTTATTATAAAGCTATTAGTTATGTTTTAACTGATGAATATGACAATATTAAATATTTTGTTATTAATCCTCATAATAGAATCGGATTTAACCACAAAAGCAAAGATGTTAATAAATTCTTGATAGATTTACTTAAATCAAAAAATGTGAAAGTTATTGATTCACATTATAAAAATAACGCTAATAGATGTGTGGCTAAAATTTATTGGATCAAGAAAGAAAATGGTGGAAAAATAACAATTCCATTTACTAATATGTATGCTCCTCAAATTGTTTTAGAAAAAGAGGAAAGAAATGCAGGAATTGGATGGAGTGCCTTTGTTATTAATAAAGAAATTAGCGAAGATAGAGTATCGATTGCTGATATATTGTTGCTTTCTGAAAAATATCCATATCCATTAAATATTGGGCAAAAGTTCGAATTATATGAAGGTAATAGATTGGTTGCTACAGGTAAAGTCATAAGAGATAATATTAATTAATGAAATATATCGAAATTTATTGAGGTAAAGCTATGTATTACACATCAGAAGAAGAAAACTATCGTAAATATGGAATTGTAGTAATTGAAGCTTATGATAAAACCCTATATACAACTGTTTATCATCTTAGAAAACCTACACCTAGTGAACGAAAAGAAATAATTCTTAATCATATTATTTATAATAGTGGTACACCAATTAAAGTTAATTTCTTATCAACCAAACTAGCAGTAAGTGATAGAACTATTCAAAAGATAATTAAAGAATTAATAGTTGAAGGATTAATTAAAGTAGAACCATATTTTATAAACAATAGGCAATCAGGTAATAAGATTACTTATATTGGTGAACCTATAATTAAAACTGGTAAAGAATTAACTTTAGATTTATTATATGATATTTCTAATCCATATGGATTTAGAGATTGGGACTGGGAAGAATTTAAGTTACATCCTGATTTAGAAACTCATGGCGGAATGGTTAGTTCACTTTCATTAGGTGGATTATCTAGTGTAGGTAATAATCTTGGTTATTCAAATTCATTCAATATTTTTGCTGGTTTGAATTGGTCTCAATTAAATGTTAAGGATTTAGTCAAAGATACATTTATTAGCCTAGGCGAGGTAGGGTATAGGATTGCTTGGGGATTGACTAAAAACGGACGTGCATTTTTAGATTTTCATTATTCTGGTTATGGAATTAACGGATATACTGCTTTGGATAATTTACCTTCAACAAGTGCAAAAATATTTAAAGGTATTGGTATCGGCTTGATGGCTTTAGATGTTATAGAAGCAGGATATTATAGTTATTAAAATGGTCACTCTTTTGGTCAAGGAGCCCTAAATGTTGGATTGACTGCAGGAAAAAACATACTTGTCTATAAAGCATCTACAGGCGTAGCAACAGCTGTTGGAACATGGGCAGGAGCAAAATTAGGCGCATCTTTAGGTTCAGCCGCTGGTCCTGTTGGATTTACTATCGGTGCGGTTGCGGGAGCTGTCGTTGGATGGGTTATTGATGAGTTTGGTGATGTGATTATTGACTGGGTAGTAGGATGGTTTGATTAATTAGGAGGAAAAATATGAAAATTATACCGGTGAAATTTATTTATATTTTAACTATTATATGTTTAATCATATTTCCGATATTGCTTTACATAGTACCATTTGCTCTATTTTATATATTTACTTTTGGTAATTCTATAGTTCCATATTATGTTATCTTTATTGGAATGGCATTTGGATTTATTATTGAATTAATATTTATTATTTCTCCTGAATACTGTAAATTGATAATTAAAGATGGGACTATAAGTAATTTTATATTTGATGGTACCGATAATGATGGATGGTGTGAAAATATATCAAACATTAAAAGGGTAGAACTAGTTAGAAAAGAGGAAGTTCAAAAATACTTTAAGCAATTTAAAAAAAGCAAAGCAATTCTAATTGATTTTGGTAACTATAACATTAAATACATTTATGCTGGTTTGTTTTCTACTAAGCAAATCAAAAAAATAATGAATTTATTAAACAACAAATAGAATTTAGGCACGAACCACTTTATTGGGCAAAACCAATAAGGTGGTTTTTTATATGTAAGCAAGGTAATCTTAGTTACTAAATATTAACGTGAAGCAAAGTGAAGCACGTCTTATCCCGTTTCCAATTTTTATAATTCTTAAACTTTTTTTTGCTTATACCCCATCAAAATGGAGTTGAAATCTCCATTACTATTGAAGGAGGATGTTATGAATAAAGAAAAAGTTATAGAAATTAAAATAAATGATATTACTTATATTGTGTCTAAAGTAAATAGAAATGATGATTACTTAAAAGAAGTAATAAAGAAAATATTTATAGAAATATTAAAATATGAGCAAAAAAATTAATAATATGATAAAATATAGATGTCTAGTTCTATGTTTTATTTTATAGGAGATAAAATGAAACAAAAAGAATTATATAAGACAGCAATTTATTGTCGTTTATCATTAGATGAATGGAAGAACATGAAAGATTAGAGTTTCATTATATAAAGTTAGATTTTAATGAAAATGCTTTTAACAAATTAATTATAAAATATCTTAATAAATAGATGGAAGAATGTAAATTATTATAAACTGTATTCTGCATTTTTTACCCCAATAAAGATCCCTTTAAAACTACGATATGAGTGAGGAGGTTTTTTTATTATGATTAGATATCTAAGAATGTAATTAATTTAATGGATAAAACGGAAGAATAAATAAACATTTATATTTGATATTTATTCTTTATTTATAAAAAATATAGATATATTTTATTGAAAATATGCTATTAATTTAATAAAATATAGGAAATATTTAAATGGTAAAAAAGTTTAAAATATAAAATATTTTCCAACTTACCAAAATTTAGTTTTAAATGTTTGTAAAAAAAGGCGTAATATGTTATAATAAGTTTGTTAATTTTAGGAGGTTAAAAATGTCAGTTAAATTAGAAATGTCAGATGACCAAATTAAGCTATTAAAACAAAAAATTGCCGAGCACAAACAGAAACCAGGTCCTCTAATGCCTACTCTTCATGATGCACAAACAATTTTCGGTTGTATTCCCCTTGAAGTACAAAAAATTATTTCTGAAGAATTAGGTGAGAGTATTGCCAAAATAAATGGAGTAGTAACTTTTTATTCTCGTTTCACATTAGAACCAAAAGGAAAGCATGTAATTGGTGTTTGTCTTGGTACTGCTTGTTATGTTCGTGGTTCACAAGCAGTTATTGATGAATTTAAAAAATTATTAAAAATTAATTCCAACCAAACAACAGAAGATGGTCGCTTTACATTACTAGAAACAAGATGTATTGGAGCTTGTGGTCTTGCACCAGTATTTACAGTAGATGATGAAGTTTACGGTAGTGCTACAGTTAAATCAGCAAAAGAAGTTTACGCAAAACATATGGAATAAATAGGTTATGACAGTTCAAAAAGTTATTGAAGTAATTAGAGGAAAAGAACTCACTCCTCCTATTAGACCTACCAATTTTGAATTAAAATATGCTTTTAGTGGCGATTTAATGAGTGATGCATTAATGGTATTAAGAGAAGCGCCAGAAGGATTTTGTGAGGCTGGTATTTTAATTACTGGTAATGTTACTATGCAAAGTATTAGAACAGCTGAAATGTTAGATTTTGCGGCAATCTTAATTACAAGAGCTAAAATACCATCTAAACAAGTTTTAGAACAAGCATATAATTCTGGAATTATTGTTTTAGGAACAAATGATGTATCTTTTTCAGTCTGTGGAAAATTATATCATGCGGGTATTAAAGGATTAAGCGATTTATAATGGAAAAAACAGGAAAGTTTTTAATTGAAGCAATGGACTTAGATAATGCTGGAAATGCATCTAGTACGATTAAAAAAATTTTAATCGAAGAAGGTATTTCTAAACAAATTATTAAGAGAGTTTCTATTGCGGTATATGAAGCAGAAATTAATGTTGTTATCCATTCATATGGGGGAACTTGTACATATTTTATAGATGATCAAAAAATTAGGATTATTTTTGAAGATACAGGTCCTGGAATTGTTGATATTGAACAAGCACTTGAACCAGGTTTTTCTACAGCTAATAATCAGGCCATTTATTATGGATTTGGTGCTGGTATGGGACTGATGAATATTAAAAATGCCAGTGATGAGTTTGATATTACATCATCACCAGCAGGTACAACACTTGATATTCAAATTTATTTTAATTAGAGGAAAATATGCGAGTAATTGAAATTTTAGATAAAATAGAGGGTAAGATTCTTACTGCTAAAAATAAAGATGCTTATTTTGAAGGAGTTTATGCAGGAGATTTATTGAGTCATGTAATGGCCCATGCAAAAGAAAACAATTTGTTTTTAACAATTATGTCTAATCTTAATACAATTGCGGTAGCATGCTTATTAGATATGCCGGTAATTGTTTTGGCTGAGAATGTTAAACCTACTGAAGAAATGATCAATAAAGCGGATGATGAAAATATTATTATCATTAGTAGTAAATACAATGTTGTTGATATCATTCGCAAAATATATGAAATATGAAATACTATTATGATTTACATATTCATTCAGCTTTATCACCTTGTGCAGACATTTTAATGAGTCCAAATAATATTTTAAATATGGCCTACTTAAAAGAGTTAAATATTATTGCTATAACTGATCATAATTCATGTTTACAACTTAATGTATTTGAAGAATTAAAAGATAGTTATGAAATGTTAGTTATCCCTGGTGTTGAGGTTGAGGTAAAAGAAAAATATCATGTTTTATGTTTGTTTAAAACTTTTGATATTGCAAGAAAATTTCAAAAAATGTTAAATGTATATTTAGATAAAAGAATGCATGATGAAAAAATATATGGTGAACAAAATTTATTTGATGCTTTTGATGATATTATCAATAATTATCAAATTAGTTTAATGGGTTCATCTAATATTAGTTTGTTAGATTTAAAAAGAATAATTAAACATTTAGATGGTTTGATGATTCTTGCCCATATTGAAAAATATTCAAATGATATATTTGAAAAAATGAAAACAATTTATAGTGACATTTTTGATGCGATTGAGGTTAATGCATCATATGATATTTCTAAACTAGATGATAAATTAAAAGATTTGCCTCATACAATTTTAAGAAATTCTGATGCTCATCAAATCACAGATATATCAGAACCAATACATAAAATTGAATTAGAAGCGTTGACAATAGATTGTTTATTTCATAAATTAAAGGTGAAAAAATAAATGGTTGATTTATCACTTCACATATTAGATGTTGCTACTAATGCCTTTAAAGCTAAGGCTACGTTAGTGAAAATTATTATTGAAGAAAAAGAAGAGTTTATTCAAGTTTCAATTGAAGATGATGGTTGTGGAATGAGTGACGAAGTACTACAACAGGTAACCAATCCTTTTTTCACATCTAGAACGACGAGAAAAGTAGGGCTTGGAATTCCTCTTTTTAAGCAAACTTGCGAACAAACAGGTGGATATTTCAATATTGTTTCTCAGGTTGGTGTGGGAACCTGTGTTACTGCTTGTATGTATACAAATAGTATTGATGCAATTCCTTTAGGAGATATAGGTGAAAGTATTTTTGTTTTGGTTATCAATCCATATGATATTGATATTTGGGTAAAAATGACTTTTAAAGATCCTCAAAAGGATGAATTTTTAATTGATACAAGAGAATTTAAAAAAATATTAGATGGTATTTCTTTGAAAGAACCATCAATTATGGTTTGGATAAAAGAATATATACAAAGTGGTTTATCTTAAAGATATAGAAGGATTATGTTTGATTTAGAAAAAATAGAGGAGGAACTATGAAAAGTTTAGCAGAATTAAAGAAAATTAGAGAAGAGGCCGCAAACAAGATTAACCTACGTACTGCTAAAGATGGGTATCGAGTAGTTGTTGGAATGGCTACATGCGGAATCACTGCTGGTGCAAGACCAGTATTAGCAGCTTTTGTTGATCAAGTTGCTGCCAAACATTTAGATAATGTAACTGTTACACAAGTGGGATGTCTTGGCGAATGTGCTTTAGAACCAGTTGTGGAAGTATTTGATGCAAATGGGAATCGTACAACATATGCAGAAGTACATGTAGAAGATGTTGAACATATTATTGAACAACATATTATTGGTGGTAAAGTAATTACCGAAAAAACATTAGAAGCAATAAAAGCAGCAAAGTAGAGGTATAAGAAAGATGTTAGTACGTGCACAAGTATTAGTTTGTGGTGGGACAGGGTGCCTATCATCAAAATCACAACAAATAAAAGATGCTTTTGTGGAAAACATTAAAGCACTTGGACTTGATAATGAAATTCAAGTTATTCAAACAGGATGTTTTGGTCTTTGTGAAAAAGGACCAATTGTTATTGTATATCCAGATCAAACTTTCTATTCCCATGTTGCAGTAGAAGATGTTGCTAAAATTTGTTCTGAACATCTTTTAAAGGGTCGTATATATGAACCTAAAGCATACAAAGAAGCAACAGAAGAAGAATTGGCTAAAATTAAATCCTTTGGTGAGGTTGGTTTTTACAATAAGCAATTAAGAATTGCTCTTCGTAATTGTGGTATGATTAACCCTTTTGATATTAATGAAGCTATTGGAAGAAATGCATATCAGGCTCTTGGTAAATGTTTAACAGAATATACTCCTACTGAGGTTATTGATATAATGAAGAAATCAGGACTTCGCGGTCGAGGTGGCGGAGGTTTTCCAACTGGTTTAAAATGGGAACTTTGTGCTAAGAATCAAGCAGATCAAAAATACGTAATTTGTAATGCAGATGAAGGAGATCCTGGGGCATTTATGGATCGTTCTGTACTTGAAGGTGATCCACATAGCGTAATTGAAGCAATGGCAATTGCTGGATACGCAATTGGTGCTACAATGGGATATGTATATATTCGTGCTGAATATCCTGTAGCAGTTGAAAGATTACAATTTGCAATTAATCAAGCAAGAGAATATGGTCTTTTAGGTAAGGATATTTTTGGTAGTGGATTTGATTTTGATATTGATATCAGACTAGGAGCTGGAGCTTTTGTTTGTGGTGAAGAAACTGCTTTGATTGCTTCAATTGAAGGTGAACGTGGAATGCCAAGAAATAAACCACCTTTTCCTGCTCAAAAAGGTCTATGGGGTAAACCGACTATTATCAACAACGTTGAAACTTTTGCTAATGTACCAGTCATTATTTTAAATGGTTGGGAATGGTTTTCATCCATTGGAACTGAGAAATCAAAAGGTACTAAAGTATTTGCCCTTGGTGGTAAAATTAAAAATACAGGACTTGTTGAAATACCAATGGGTACAACGCTTAGAGAAGTGATTTATGACATTGGTGGAGGCTGTCCTAATGGTAAAGCATTTAAAGCTGTTCAAACAGGAGGTCCCTCTGGTGGATGCTTAACAGCAAAACATTTAGATACTCCAATTGATTATGATAACCTCATTGCCCTTGGATCAATGATGGGTTCTGGTGGTATGATTGTAATGGATGAGAACAATTGTATGGTTGATGTTGCTCGTTTCTTTTTAGATTTTACAGTTGACGAATCTTGTGGTAAATGTACACCTTGTCGTGAAGGTACTAAAAGAATGCTTGAGATTTTGAAAAAAATTACTCATGGTGAAGGTACTTTAGAAGATTTGAAAACACTTGAAGATTTAGCTCATATGATCAAAGATTCTTCTCTTTGTGGTCTTGGACAAAGTGCACCTAACCCAGTTCTATCAACACTTGCTAATTTTAAGGATGAATATCTTGCACACGTTGTAGATAAAAAATGTCCAGCTGGTGTTTGTAAAGCTTTACTTACATTTGAAATTACTGATGATTGTATTGGTTGTACAAAATGTAAAAGAAATTGTCCAGCAGATGCTATTAGTGGTGACCTTAAACAAAAACATTATATTGACCCTGCTAAATGTATTAAATGTGGTAGTTGTGTAAAAGGCTGCCCTAAAAATGCAATTGTTGTGAAATAGGAGGTAGCAAGCATGGAAAACTTAGTAACAATAACAATAAATGGAAAAACTGCTCAAGTTCCATCTAATTATACAATTATGCAAGCTGCAGATGAAATGGGAATTTCAATTCCTAGACTTTGTTTCTTAAAAGATATAAATGAAAATGCTTCTTGCCGTGTATGTGTAGTGGAAATTGCAGGTATGCGTTCACTTAAAAATTCTTGTTCAGTAGAAGTAGGTTCCATTCTTAATAGAGAAGGAACTGCAACAATCTATACCAATTCTAAACGTGTAAGATCATCTGTTCGTCAAACATTGGAATTGATTGCCGCTAACCATCGTTTTGATTGTTGGAAATGTCCAAGAGAACACAATTGTGAATTGCTTGCTTTGCTTAGAAGATTTTCAATTGATAATAAAATGGCTGAATCTGGTGAGTTTGCTAAAAAACTTCCAATTATAAATGAAAGCGACGCTATTGTTTTTGATTCTTCTAAATGTGTACTTTGTGGTAGATGTATTGCTGCTTGTGAAAAACTTTCAGGAACTGGTGTTCTTAACTTTAATGAAAGAGGTTTTGTAACTTGTGTTGGCACTGCATTAAATCATGATATTGAAGATGCTGGATGTATTTATTGTGGCAAATGTATTGGAGCATGTCCAACAGGAGCCATTCATGAAAAAGAACAAATTGATTTTGTTGAAGAGGAACTTGCAAATCATGAAAATTATTTAGTGGCAACCTTTGCTCCTGCAGTTCGTGCAGCAATTGGTGAAGAGTTTGGTAATCCAATTGGAACGAATTGTGAAGGGAAACTTTATGCATCATTGAAAGAACTTGGATTTGATGATATTACAGATGTAAATTTTGGTGCTGATCTTACTATTATGGAAGAAGGAACTGAATTTATTGGTCGTCTAAAGAAAGCATTAAATGGTGAAGAAACGGTTTTACCAATGATTACTAGTTGTTCACCTGGATGGATTCGTTATATTGAACATTATTACCCAGAATATTTGCCTAATCTTTCTAGTTGTAAATCACCTCAACAAATGCAAGGGGCAATGATTAAGCATTATTATGCATCAAAAATTGGTGTTGATCCAAATAAAATTAAGGTTGTTTCTGTCATGCCTTGTATTGCTAAAAAATATGAAGCTCATCGTCCAGAAATGGAAAGTGATGGACTAAGAGATATTGATTATGTTTTAACAACAAGAGAGTATGCACGTCTTGTGAAAAGAGCTGGTATTGATTTTAATGCACTTGATGAGTATACTCCAACTAGTCCACTTGCTAAATATACTGGTGCTGGTGTTATCTTTGGGGCAACTGGAGGAGTAATGGAAGCAGCGTTAAGAACAGTTGCTCATATTCTTGATCCTGAAAATGAGGATAATCTTGATTTTACAGTTGTTCGCGGTGTTGAAAACGGGATTAAAGAAGCAACAATTAAGATTGCAGGTACTGATGTCAATGTAGCTGTTGTTCATGGTAGTGTTCATTTACCAGAACTTTTTAAACGTATAAAAGAAGGTAAAAAACAATATCATTTTATTGAAGTAATGGCTTGTACAGGAGGTTGTATTAATGGTGGAGGACAACCAATTGTTAATGCAAAGGTTCAAGAGTCTTGCGATATAAGAAGTTTAAGAGCCAATGTTTTATATCAAATTGATAAGGAAACTAAATATCATAAATCTCATGAAAATCAAGCTGTTCTTGATGCTTATAAAGAATATTTGCAAGAACCGAATAGTCATCTTGCACATCAATTGCTTCATACAACGTATACTGCTAAGCAGAATTTTTCGAAATCAAATAAATAAGTTATAAAAAATCCTAAAAGCATTTAGTTACTTTTAGGATTTTTAAATTAGTTTTTTTAAAAGAATATAAGTTTTATTATTCTCATTCTTTTTTGCAATAATATTCTTTTTTTCCATTTTTGACAAAGACCTAGAAACAGAAGGTCTTGGGAGAGATAAAATTCTTGCTAAATTACTAACTGAATCAATGCAAATTTTTGAAGAATTGAATCTATTTGATTCTATTTTAAAATAATAGATAAGTCTATCTTCAATATTTTTATGTTTAAACAATTTATTTTCTTGTTTCAAATTTAAAGCTTTTGTTGAAATAAGCATTAAATAAGCTTCTAAAAATTTGAAATTAGTTTTGAATAATTTTAGTATATTATCTTTTGTAATGTATCTCACAATCGTTCTCTTAAAACATATACCATGTCCTAAATATCGATTATCGTTAGAAAATGCCAAAATATCCCCAAAATAGGCCTTATCTTTTAAAATAGTGATGGTTTCTTCCTTTTCTGTATAAGTTAATTCAATAACATTGATTTGTCCACTTTCAATCATTCCAATGACATGACAATCGCTTTCTTCATTAAAAACAACATCTTTGGCTTTATAAACTTTAATATATGTATAAGTATCCAGTTCTTCTTTGCTTAAATAGGTATAGATATTCATATTTTCTTCTTTCCTTTATAAATATAATTGTAACATTTGTTACATAATATAATTGTATCATATGCTATAATATTTTAGCAAATAATAAACAATTTAAAGTAAAAGTATATTTATAGGAGGTTTTATGAAAAAAAATTTTAAATTTATATATATATTTGTTGTTTTATTTTCAATGCTATTTATAACAGGATGTATTGATGACTCTAGTAAAAAGGTATCAGTGATTGTGCCAACGGGAACACCATCACTTGGCATTGCAAATGTACTTAATGATAAAACTTTAGTTGATGCTAATATTGTTAGTGGTTCTGATCCGCTGATTGCGGCATTCACGAATGCTAGTTATGATGTAGTAGTTGCGCCTGTCAATCTTGGGGCAAAATTATATAATGCTAATGAAAATTTTTCATATATTTTATACAAAACAATTGTATGGGGTAACTATTATTTAGTATCAAATGAAGAAATTGCCACTTTAGAAAGTTTAGAGGGAAAAACAGTTTTAGTTTTTGGTAAAAATTCAACTCCAGATGTTGTTTTAAGAACATTAATTTCTGCCAAAAATATCAATGTTAATTTAGAATATGTAGATGATGTGGCAACGGCAAATTCTTATCTTTTGTCAGGTAAAGCGGATATTATTGTCAGTGCTGAACCTTCTTTGACAAAAATGAGTGCAAATAAAAATTTTTATACATTGGATTTACAAAAGCAGTGGCAACAATTAACAGGTAGTTATTCTTTGCCACAAGCTGGAATCTTTATAAAAAAGGATAGTAAGGATGAAAAATATTTAAAAACTGTTTTGGATAAAATGATAGAATCCGTTCAGATGGCTCAAACAAAACCTAATGTTTTGATCGCAAGTGCAGTTTCTGTTGATGAGAATTTAGCAAAAATTGGTGAGGAAACTTTACAAAAGGCGATTGGAAATTGTAATTTAAGAGTAGAAGAGACAGATAAAGAAGCAATTGAATTTTATTTTTCACAAGTCATTCAATTAGGAATTGGAGCAACCGTAGGAGGAAAATTGCCAGATGAGGCATTCTACTACTAATAAAAGAATTTTATCCTATTCTCTTTTGATTAGTTCATTTTTATTTTTAATATTGATTTGGACCTTAGTGTCTATTTATTATAACAATGATTTAATTTTTCCTAGTATTAATCAAATCATACAAGCTTTTTTTGGTATCTTTAAAGAAAGTACAAATATGAAAGCTTTATTTTTAACAATTATGCGTGTGATTGTTTCTGTCATCGTTTGTTTTATTTTAGGTTTTTTAATTCTTAGTATATATATTATTTGGCCGACTAGCCTTGCTTTCTTTCGCCCCATTATTCAAATTATGAGAAGTACTCCTCTTGCAATTGTTTCTATTTTTATTTTTATTTTAATTGGTGATAAAATTGGACCTTATATTATAACTATTTTAATGAGTTTACCTGTTGTTGTTGAAGGATTGATTACTTCAAGTGGACAAATAAATAAAGAAATCATTGATGAGGTTAAAACTTTAAAAGGTAGTACATTTTTAAAAATAAAAAGTATTTATCTACCCATTATTTTTCCTTATATAATGATGACCTTAGTACAAAGTTTAGGAATGAGTTTTAAGGTGATGATTATGGGAGAATATATTTGTCAAACACCAAATAGTATTGGAAAAATTTTATATAGTGTTAAAATGAACATTGAGATGGATACTTTGATTGCTTATGGTATTTTAATTGTTATCATTGTTTGTTTACTAGAATTATTTATTAAAGGAATTAAAAAACACTTGTTAAGAAATGTTCTTTCTTAATAGGTGTTTTTTAATTTTATAAAAAGCAATTTTTCATATCAAATAATAATATCTATTTGTCTTTCTTGCAAAAATAATAAATATGTAATATAATACATTATTATTTAGTAAGGAAAGGGAAGTATAATGTTTTTTGCAAAACCCGGTATTTATGAACCTTGTGGAATATTTTCTATAACTCATATCATTGTATTAGTAATTTGTCTTGTTCTCATTGGTATATTTGTATATAAGATTAGGAATATTACAGCTAAGAAATTGAATTTAATTACAAGAATTATTGCAATTGTTATTGTTTTTTTAGAAACTGGTAAAATCGTTTTTTCTTTTGTCAATCATCAAACGAATTTAGATAGTTGGGTGCCGCTTTATTTTTGTTCAATGTTTATTTTTGCAACTATCTTATCTGGTTATGCTAAAGGATGGTTAAAAAGTTTAGCAGATGCTTTTATTGGTAGTGGAGGAATAATTGCGGGAGCCATGTTTTTAATCATGCCTTCAACATCTCTCACCATTTATCCAATGTTTCATTATTTATCGTGTTATAGTATGTTATATCATAGTTTGATGGTCTTTTTAGGAATGGGATATCTCTTAAATGGCATTGTTGTTTTAAACAAATCGCTGTGCATCAAATATATGATATTTTGTTCTTTTTTTTCGTTAGTAGCAGTGATTTTCAATGTTACTTTAAATACAAATTTTATGTTTTTAAGAGAGCCTTATAATATTCCCCTACCTTTTTTAAAACCATTATCTGAAAAATTGCCTATTTTTTATACCTTATTGATGTTCTTATCTTGTACGGGTGGTACTTATCTCGTCATTGATATAATTGTAAAATTAATAAATAATATAATTAAGAAAAAGGAGAAATTATTAGATGGAGAAAATAATTCTTACTAATATGTGTCTAATTGAAAACCCTCAAACGAATGAAGTGGTTGTTATTCATCGCGTAAAAAATTGGAAAGGAATTGCTTTTCCAGGAGGGCATATTGAACAAGGTGAGGCAATTGTACCATCCGTGATTAGGGAAGTAAAAGAAGAAACGAATTTGGATATATCTCATTTAACTTTTTGTGGAATAAGGGATTGGTATGACAAGACAACAAATGAAAGAACCATTGTGTTTATGTTTAGAACTAAAACATATAAAGGGATTTTGGAAACGGATAATGTTGAAGGTAAAGTAGAGTGGCGTAAGCTTGATAGTATTAAACCCGAAGAATATGCTAGTGGTTTGGATAAAGAAATGGCAATTTTTTTTGATAACCAAACATTAGAGTTTTATTCTAATTATAATTTAGAAACCAATAAGTGGACTTTAAAGAAATATTGAGGTGATTTCGATGAATAAAAAATTATTATTTAAATTATTACAAACTCCATCTATTAGTGGTAATGAACTTGCAATTCAAAAAATGTTAATTGAAGAATTGAAAGACATAGATGATACTATTATTACTCATCATAGTTATAATACGGTACATGTTGTAAATAAAGAATCAAAGATAAAGGTTATGTTATTGGCACATATTGATGAAATTGGCCTTGTGATTGAAAAAATTGAAGATAATGGTATTTGTAAATTAACTAATGTGGGTGCAATAAAACCACAAATGTATATGGGTCAACATGTATGGGTAGTCAAATTTGATTCTAATGGGCAATATACATATATACCAGGAGTGATTGGTTATCCTGCGAATTATAATTGTGCAAATATAAGTGTGAGTGATTTGAATTTGGATTTAGGATGTCATTCTAGAGAAGAAACGTTGAAACTTGTTCAAATTGGTGATATGGTTATTCATCAAGATAATGTGCAGGAGTTAGCTAACCATTTACTTACTAGTAGGGCTTTAGATGACAAAATTGGAGTCTTTATTTGTGCAGAAGTTTTAAAAAGGGTTAAAACAAAAACCACAAATGGAGTGTATTTTGTGGCAACGGTAGGAGAAGAAACAACAGGCAGAGGAGCCTACTTTGCAAGTGATATGGTAAATCCTACTTGTGCAATTGTATTAGATGTAGGTTCTAGTACCGATGTAAAATATAAAGAAAAGTTTACACATGAGGTATCATTAGGAGGTGGGCCTATTTTGACAATTGCCTCAAATGCCAATCAAAAATTAGTGGAGTTATTAAAAGAAAGTGCCAAACGATTAAATATACCACTCCAATATGCGGTAGAAATAGCTAAAACATATACTGATTTTGATACAATTTATAAAAAAAATAAAGGTATTCCTTCTGAACTGATTAGTATACCACTTAGGTATATGCATTCAGCAACCGAAGTATGTAGTTTAGATGATATACAGTATATAATTGAATTATTAGTTGATTTTATTATAAAGTTAGATGAACATACTAATTTTAATCTTTTGGAGGTTTAAAATGAATATTATTGTCAATGGAATTTATCAACATTATAAAGGTGGATTATATAAAGTAATAGGTATAGCAAGTCATTCAGAAACACTTGAAAAATTAGTGATTTACATATCTTTGACAAATCATTTACTTTGGGCTAGACCTTTATCAATGTGGTGCGAAGAAATTTGTATAGATGACGCAATATATCCAAGGTTTACATATATAGGAGATAAAGATGAAAAAAATATGTAATTGTTCAATTTTATTATTTATCTTTTTATTCGTATTTTCTACATTTGGTGTTCATGCAGAATCGTCAAATATAGAAAATAAAAAACAAATAGATAGTCAAAATCTAAATTCAAATGTATTATATCAATATTTTCAGATGGATACAAATTATAATCCTAGTAGTACTAAGACGACAAGAGATATTTATACATATACTGTAAAACAAAGTGATAATATACATCTTGCAACATGGACGTATTCTAATCCAGATCATTATCAATTGGCTACTTTGATTGATATTGCAAAAGATTATGAAAAAAATCATCCAGGATTTATCGTGCTTGGAGGAGTAAATGCTGAGGGTTATTATGAAAACGAACCTACAAATGCGTTTATTCAAGATGGTGATGTAATTAGAAAAGATGTTAGTTATGAGGGATTTAAAGAGTTGATAGGATTTAAAAAAGATGGCTCTGTTGTAATTAAACAAGTACCTATATCATCCGAATATTTAAAGTTAAAAATAAATAATAAAAGTTTTGATATAACTAGAATCAATGAATTGCCTGAGGAAAATGGTGTCGCTTTGTTAACAGTTGATCTTATGCAAAAATTAAATTTAGAAGAATATCATATCTTTGAAGGAACCTATAATCTATATCGTAAATCATCCAAATTTCCTGATCCTCGTGGTAGTCTTAGTGGAACAAATTATGGAATTTTTATAAAAGGTATTGTTGATAAAGAAGTCTATATAGATGAAATAAATCGTGTTGATACAAAAAAATTTTATCTTGTCACCAATAATCAAGATATTATTTCAAATATAATTTTAGGACAAGAAATGAAGTGTCAGTTTGATTATTTAGATGAATTTAGTGATGTAGTATCCATGACAGGATATATGTATAAATATTTAGAGGATGGTGTGACCATTCCTGCATCATATATTGATACAAATGATGTTGGTGAAAAAGTAATATATGATTGTGCATATTATTCATCAGTTTCCAAACAAAGATGTGGAATTGGTTTTAAAGAAGATGGCACTATTGTTTTATTAACCGCTAATACCAATAAGGGTGGACCTACTCAATATGAGGTTGGAGAAATTTTTAAAGAATTAGGTTGTAAGAATGCGTATCAATTTGATGGCGGAGGTTCAGTATCATTTATAAAAAGAGACGAAGACGGAAAACTAGAAATGCTCAATACTCCAGGTGATGGAACACCCAGATCAATTATGTCTGGACTATTTATTGTAGCAAGAGATCCCGCAGTTGAAAGTAAGTTAGGGAAAGCAACACCAACAACAATCA
>ULRR01019431.1_pt1 | contig 50387 bp, 63 predicted proteins | sample 1955651 | NCBI WGS metagenome assembly ULRR01 (sample SAMEA4835688, study PRJEB28245) | human gut metagenome | biome: gut microbiome; material: fecal sample | place: Denmark | collected 2008
AGGAAGGCGACTCGCCTCGCACTACGCCCGTGTCTGTTTAATTTTCCGTCTAGCTCGCGAGGTCGCAGAGTTTACCCCACAGAAAGTATTTTCTGCGGGGACCCCAAAAGCGCGCCGCGGCGTTCAAGCGGCGGTTGCACCGCCTGTGAACGCTTGGCTGAGCGGCGCGCGGCATTTTTCCCCGTATATTATTACTATATATAGTGCAGAGACAAGAATTAAATACAATATTGTAAAATTCGCGGAAATTCGTGCAAATTTTGCTTGACAAAGATTTTTCGGAATAATATCATAGTCACGCTGTGTCCCTGCGACACGGGTTTTCCGCCGCGCGTTCGGCGGGTTGAAAAAAACAGGACACACACGGATAAGTGTATATATCAGGAGGCTAGTATAATGGCTGGACAGAAAATCAGAATCAAGCTCAAAGCGTACGATCACAATCTCATCGACCTTTCTGCGGAAAAGATTGTTGAGACCGTGAAGAAGACCGGCACGAAAGTTTCCGGCCCTATCCCCCTTCCCACCGAGAAGGAGATAGTGACCATTCTGCGCGCCACTCACAAGTACAAGGACAGCCGCGAGCAATTCGAACTCAGAACACACAAGCGTTTGATTGACATATTCAACCCCACCTCCAAGACGGTCGATTCCCTTATGAAACTCGACCTTCCGGCGGGCGTTGATATTTCCATCAAGCTCTGACGGAAATAAAAGGAGGATGAACTTTACATGGATAAAGCAATCATCGGAAAGAAACTCGGCATGAGCCAGATTTTTACGGCAGACGGCAAAGTCATACCCGTCACCGTCGTCGAAGCGGGTCCCTGCACCGTAGTGCAGATTAAGACCAAGGAAAACGACGGATACGAAGCCGTGCAAGTCGGTTTCGGCGCCATCAAGGAAACCAGAGTCAACAAACCCGTTGCCGGTCACTTCAAGAAAGCCGGCGTCACCGTCAAGCGCTATCTGCGCGAACTGCGTTTCGCAAACTGTGCGGCCTACGAGCTCGGACAGGAACTGACCTGCGATATGTTCGCGGAGGGCGACAAGGTTGACGTCACCGGCACTTCCAAGGGCCACGGCTATTCGGGCGTCATTCAGAGATGGAACAGCCACAGAATCGGGCCTATGTCCCACGGTACCGGTCCCATCCACCGTTCGGTCGGTTCGATGGGCGCGTGCTCTTCTCCCTCCCGCGTGTTCAAGAACAAGCACATGGCAGGGCAGTGGGGACACGAGAAAGTCACTGTCCAGAACCTTACCGTCGCACGCGTCGACAAAGCGAGGAATCTGCTGCTCGTCAAAGGCGCAATCCCCGGCCCCAAAGGCGGCGTGGTGGTAGTCAAGGAGTCCGTCAAAGGCTGACCGGAGGTAGAAGATGAAACTGAAAGTTATGAACATGGCGGGCAAATCCGCAGGAAGCATAGAAGTCAGCGACGCGGTGTTCGGCTGCGAATACAACGAGGCCCTCATTCATCAGGTCGTCGTGTCGCAGCTTGCCAACAAGCGTCAGGGCACGATGAGCGCACTCACCAGAAGCGAAGTGCGCGGAGGCGGCGCGAAGCCTTACCGTCAGAAGGGTACGGGTCGTGCGCGTCAGGGCAGCATCGTTTCGCCCCAGTTCACCGGCGGCGGCGTGGTGTTCGCGAAGAAGCCCCGCGATTTCTCCCAGAAAATCAACAAGAATATGAAGAAGGCGGCGTTCTATTCCGCGCTGTCCGAAAAGATTCGTCAGGAGCAGGTGGTCGTGCTGGACAAGTTCGCGCTTGCCGAGCCCAAGACCAAACTGGTCGCCGACGCGGTCGAAGCGCTGAAACTGAACGGCAAGACGCTGTTCGTCGTCGAAGAATATGACGAAGCGGCGGTGCGCGCGAGCCGCAACATTCCCACCGTATCCCTCGAAGAGGTCAGGCTGCTGAGCGTTTACGACATCGTCGCCACCCGCAATCTCGTCCTCACCAAGGGCGCGTTGAAGAAGATTGAGGAGGCAGCACAATGACATCGTACGACATCATCATTTCGCCCGTCCTTTCCGAAAAGAGCTATGACGGGATTCCCGAAAAGAGATACACCTTCAAGGTCGCGAAGACCGCCAACAAGACCCAAATCAAAGCGGCGGTGGAAGAAATCTTCGGAGTGAAGGTCGCAAAGGTCAACACTTCCAACTATGACGGCAAGGTCAAGAGAATGGGCCGCTACGAAGGCAGAAGGTCTTCCTTCAAGAAAGCGATTGTCACCCTGACCGCCGACAGCAAGGCTATCGAATTCTTCGAGAGCATGGCATAAGGAGAGAAAGGACTATGGCTATCAAGAAATACAAACCTACATCTCCCGCGCGCCGTTTCATGACGGTTTCCGCCTACGAAGAGCTTACCTCTTCCACTCCCGAGCGTTCCCTTCTCGTTTCTCTGAACAAGACGGGCGGCAGGAACTCCATGGGCAGGATAACCGTGCGTCACATCGGCGGCGGCAACAGAAACAAATACCGCATCATCGACTTCAAACGCAATAAGGACGGCATCCCCGCGAAGGTCGCGTCCGTGCAGTACGACCCCAACCGTTCGGCGAACATCGCCCTGCTGCACTATGCGGACGGCGAGAAGAGATACATCCTCGCGCCTCTCGGCCTCAGCGTCGGCGACACCGTGGTCAGCGGCGAAGACGCGGACATCAAAGTGGGCAATGCGCTTCCCCTTTCCGCAATTCCCGTCGGCACGATGGTGCACAACATCGAGCTTCAACCCGGCAAGGGCGGCCAGATTGCAAGAGCGGCGGGCAACTCCGCACAGCTCATGGCGAAAGAGGGCAGATACGCCACGCTGCGTATGCCCAGCGGCGAGATGAGATACGTCCTCGCCCGTTGCAGAGCCACAATCGGTCAGGTCGGCAATCTCGACCACGAAATCGTCAGAGTGGGCAAGGCGGGCAAAACCCGTCACATGGGCATCCGTCCCACCGTCCGCGGCGTCGTGATGAACCCCTGCGACCACCCCCACGGCGGCGGCGAGGGCAAATCCCCCATCGGTATGCCTTCTCCCGTTACTCCTTGGGGCAAGCCCACGCTCGGTTACAAGACCAGAAAGAAAAAGAACATTTCCAGCAAGTTCATCATCAAGCGCGTGAACTAAGGAGTACGAAATGAGCAGAAGCGTCAAGAAAGGACCTTTCGTTGAAGAAAGGCTTATGAAAAGAATAGTTGCAATGAACGAGAGCGGCGACATCCGTCCCGTCAAGACGTGGTCGCGCTCCTCGACGATATTCCCCGAGATGGTCGGTCACACCATCGCCGTCCACAACGGACGCCAGCACGTGCCCGTCTACATCACGGAAGATATGGTCGGATGCAAGCTCGGCGAGTTCTCTCCCACGCGTACTTTCAGAGGTCACGCGGGTGACAAGACCACGGGAAAGAAATAAGGAGGAATCATGGCTACCAGAAGTAAACAGAAAGCTCTCGACCGTCAGGCAAAAGCCGACACCAGACCCAGAGCGACGGCAAAGTTCATCAGGATTTCTCCCTTCAAGGTGCGCATCGTCCTCGACATCATCAAGGGTAAGCCCGTAGTCGAAGCGCTTGCAATCCTCGAAAACACGCCCAAGGCGGCAAGCGAAGTGCTCTACAAGCTGGTCAACAGCGCGGCGGCGAACGCGGAAAACAATATGAACCTTTCCAGAAACGACCTCGTCATCGCAGAGTGCTATGCCAACGAGGGCCCCACGCTCAAACGCATTATGCCCAGAGCACGGGGAAGAGCATTCCGCATCAACAAACGCACAAGTCACATCACGGTCATTCTCGACAGCGTGAACGCATAAGGAGGTATACAATGGGACAGAAAGTCGATCCGAACGGACTGAGAATCGGTATCATCAAGCCCTGGGAAGCCAAATGGTATGCCGACAAGAAGAACTTTGCGGACTGCCTCGTCGAGGATGACAATATCCGTAAATTCATCAAGAAGAAGTACTACGACAACGCCATCTCCAAGATTACGATTGAAAGAGCGGCGGACAAAGTCGTGGTGAGCATCTACACCGCGCGTCCCGCGACCCTCATCGGCAAAGGCGGCGCAGGCGTGGAACAGATAATGAAAGAGGTTCAGGCTCTCACGACCTCCGGCAAGAAGATAAGCGTCAACATCATGGAAGTGAAACACGCGGATGCGGACGCGCAGCTCGTCGCCGAGTCCATCGCGAAGCAGCTTGAAAACAGAGCATCTTTCCGCCGCAGCATGAAGCAGGCAATGGCAAGAGCCATGAAAGCGGGTGCGAAGGGCGTCAAGACCAAGGTTTCCGGCAGACTGGACGGTGCGGAAATCGCCAGAAGCGAGAGCTATCACGAGGGTTCCATTCCTCTTCAGACTCTGCGTGCCGACATCGATTACGGCGTGGCGACCGCCCACACTACTTTCGGCGCCATCGGCGTGAAGTGCTGGATTTACAAAGGCGAAGTCCTCGGAAAGAATCCTTTGGAAGGAGGTAACTGATTATGTTGATGCCCAAACGCGTCAAAAGACGCCGCCAGTTCCGTGGCAGAATGAAAGGCAAAGCCAACAAGGGCAACACCATCGCATACGGCGAATACGGCCTTGTGGCTCTCGAACCGGGCTGGATAACCTCCAACCAAATCGAAGCCGCCCGTGTCGCAATGACGAGATACATCCGCAGAGGCGGCAAGGTGTGGGTGGACATCTTCCCCCACAAACCCGTCACCAAGAAGCCTGCCGAAACCCGTATGGGCAGCGGTAAAGGTTCCCCCGAGTATTGGGTGGCTGTCGTCAAGCCCGGCCGCGTTATGTTCGAAATCGCGGGTGTGGACGAAGCAATAGCAAGAGAGGCTCTGCGTCTTGCAATGCACAAACTGCCTGTCAAGTGCAAGTGCGTTTCCAAGGCGGACCAGGAAGCCGAAGGCGGTGAAGAATGAAATCTAAACAAGTTTTGGAAATGACCGATAAAGAGCTTCAGAACAAGCTCAACGAGTTGAAGTCGGAGCTGTTTTTCCTCCGCTTCAAGAACGCCACCAATCAGCTGACCAATCCCATGGTGCTGGTGGAGACCAGACGTGACATTGCGCGCGTCAAGACCGTCATCCGTCAGAGAGAAATCGCCCGCGCCAAGGAAGACGAGAGCAAAAAGGGCTGATAAACGGAGGACAATATGGAAAGAAATCTGAGAAAAGAAAGAGTAGGCGTGGTTGTCAGCGACAAGATGGACAAGACCGTCGTCGTCGCCATCAACGAGCGCGTGAAACATCCCCTGTATAAGAAGATTGTCAGCCGTACCAAGAAACTCAAAGCACACGACGAAAACAACGAGTGCGGCATCGGCGACAAAGTGCTTGTGACGGAGACCCGTCCACTTTCCAAGGAAAAGTGCTGGCGCGTTGCCGAGATAATCGAAAAGGCGAAATAAGGAGGGCAACATGATACAACCACAAACCAGGCTTAAAGTTGCCGACAACAGCGGCGCCAAAGAAATCATGTGCATCAGAGTCCTCGGCGGTTCCTTCCGCAGAAGCGGCAACATCGGCGACGTCATCGTGGCGTCCGTCAAGACCGCTATCCCCGGCGGCAAGGTGAAGAAAGGCGACGTCGTCAAGGCGGTCATCGTGCGCACCCATATGGGCATTCAGCGTGCGGACGGCAGCTACATCAAGTTCGACGACAACGCGGCAGTCATCATCGACAACCAGAAGCAACCCCAGGGCACCCGTATCTTCGGGCCAATCGCCCGTGAGCTGCGCGACAAGGATTATATGAAGATAATCTCCCTCGCGCCCGAAGTTCTGTGAGGAGGCGGAATATGGCTGAAATGAATGTCAGAAAGGGCGATAACGTGATGGTTATCGCGGGAAAGGATAAAGGCAAGGCGGGCAAGGTTCTCGCCGTCAGACCCGAGACCGGTCGCATCTACGTCGAGGGCGTCAACATCGTTTCCAAGAGCAAAAAGCCCCGCAACGCCCAGGACAAGGGCGGCATCCTCAAACAGGAAGGCTCCATCGACGCAAGCAACGTTATGCACATCTGCGGAGAGTGCGGCGGCGTGGTCCGCGTGCGTCACACCAAGGAAGAGCAGAACGGCAAGATGAAGTCCGTGCGCGTATGCGCAAAGTGCGGCGCTTCTCTCGACGAGAAGAAGTCCTCCGCCAAGAGGGCAGCCAAGAAAGCGGCAAAGAAAAAGACCGCCAAGGCAAAGAAAGAAGACTAACAATCACGGAGGTTTATCGTGGCAGAAAAGAAAAATCAGGTTGCTAAGGCAACTGCAACCGATCAAAATGCCGAAAGATACAGAATGAGAGCGCTCTACCGCGACGAGGTCGTTCCCGCTCTTGTAAAGCATTTCGGTTACAAGAACATCAACGAAGTTCCCCGTCTTGATAAGATAGTGCTCAACATGGGCCTCGGTGATTGCAAGGACAACAGCAAATCCTTGCAAATCGCGGTGGAAGAGCTCAAACTCATCGCGGGACAGAAGCCCGTGGTCACCACCGCCAAGAAGAGCGTTGCGAACTTCAAAGTGAGAGAAGGCATGAACGTCGGCGCCAAGGTCACGCTGCGCGGAGAGAGGATGTACGACTTCCTCGACAAATTCATCTCCATCGCGCTGCCCCGCGTGCGCGACTTCCGCGGAGTGCCCGCGAAGTCCTTCGACGGCAGAGGCAACTACGCCCTCGGCGTTAAGGAACAGCTCATTTTCCCCGAAATCTCTTATGACCAGATTGAGAAGGTGCGCGGTTTCGACATCTGCATCGTCACAACGGCGAAGACCGACGAGGAAGCCCGCGAGCTTTTGAGACTTCTGGGCATGCCTTTCGCGAAGTAAGGAGATACGATTATGGCCAAAACTTCAATGATAAACAAGCAGCAAAGACCCCAGAAGTTCTCGACGCGCGAATACACCCGCTGCCGCATCTGCGGACGTCCGCACGCGGTGTTGAGAAAATACGGCATATGCAGAGTCTGCTTCCGTAATCTCGCCTACAAAGGTCAGATACCGGGAGTCAGAAAGGCAAGCTGGTAAGGAGGCAGACAAATGACCGATCCCATCGCAGATATGTTGACAAGAATCAGAAATGCCCTGACCGCAAAGCACGACACCGTCACGGTGCCCGCAAGCAAGGTCAAGGTCGCAATAGCGGACATCCTCGTGAAAGAAGGTTACGTCAAGGGCTATGAAATAGTCGAGAACGCCGTTCAGAACGACATCCTCATCACCCTGAAATATTCTCCCGTCAAAGGGCAGAAGGTCGTCACCGGTCTGAAAAGAGTGTCCACCCCCGGTCTGCGCGTCTACGCCGGCGTGGATAACCTTCCCAAGGTCCTGAACGGAATGGGCATTGCCATTCTGTCCACCTCGAAGGGCATCCTCACCGACAAGGAAGCCAAAGCGCAGCACATCGGCGGCGAAGTGCTCGCCTATGTGTGGTAAGGAGGTGCGTTATGTCTCGTATAGGTAGAGCACCCATCGCGTTGCCCGCAGGCGTCACCTTCGACAACACGGACAACCTCATCACCGTCAAAGGCCCTCTCGGCACGCTCACCCAGAAGGTTGACCCTTCCATCGACGTCGTGCTCGAAGACGGTCACATCCTCGTCAAGCGTCACAGCGACGACAAGGACCACCGTGCGCTTCACGGCCTTTACCGTGCGCTCATCCACAATATGGTCACGGGCGTGACGAAGGGTTTCGAGAAGAATCTCGTGGTCGCCGGCGTCGGCTACAAAGTCACCGCGACGGCTGACAAGCTCACGATGAACATCGGCTTCTCCCACCCCGTCGAAATCGACGCTCCCGAAGGCATCACGTTCGCCATGGCGGGTCCTCTGGAAATCGTGGTCAAGGGCATCGACCGTCAGAAGGTCGGTCAGGCGGCCGCCATCATCAAAGCGGCGAAGCCCGTCGAACCCTATCACGGCTACGGCATCCATTACAAGGACGAGGTCGTCATCCGCAAGGAAGGCAAGACCGCCGGTAAATAAGAGGTGAAGTATGATTAATAAGAAAGATAAAAATGCGGACAGACTCGTCCGTCACGCCAGAGTGAGAAAGAAGGTTTCCGGCACGGCAGAGCGTCCCCGCCTCAACGTGTACAGAAGCACCAACCACATCTATGCCCAGATTATAGACGACGTCAAGGGAGTTACGCTGTGCGCTGCGTCCACGCTCGAAAAAGCGGTGGCGGCGAAGGTTGCGGACCTCACCAAGACGGAAGCGGCGAAAGTTGTCGGCGCGGCGGTTGCCGAAAAGGCACTCGCACTCGGCATCAAGGAAGTGGTGTTTGACAGAGGCGGCTACGTCTACACGGGCAGAGTTGCGGCTCTTGCCGCGGGCGCCAGAGAAGCCGGGCTGGAATTCTAGGAGGAGTTATGGCAGAACGCGACAATAGAAGAAACGACAGAAACAGAGAAGAGAGCGACGGTCTCAACAAAAAGCTCATCGCGGTCAACCGTGTCACCAAGGTTGTCAAGGGCGGCAGAAACATGCGTTTCAGCGCGCTGGTCGTCGTCGGCGACGAGAACGGCAAAGTCGGGCTCGGTATGGGCAAGGCGGCGGAAGTTCCCGAAGCAATCGAGAAGGCGACGCAGCTTGCAAAACGCAGTATGCACACCATCGCGCTCAAAGACACCACCATTCCTCACCAGACCATCGGCAAGTTCGGACGCGGTCAGGTCATCCTGCTTCCCGCCGAACCCGGTACCGGCGTCATCGCGGGCGGTCCCGTGCGTGCGGTCCTCGAAGTTTCCGGCATAAAGGACATCAGGACCAAGTCCATCGGCTCCAACAACCCCATCAACTGCGCGAAAGCCACTCTGGACGGTCTTTGCTCGCTGAGAAGCGCAGAGCAGATTGCTCAGCTCCGCGGCGTCGACGTCGAGGGCTAAGGAGGCAAGTATGGCAGCAGCTAAAAAGAAAACCGAAGAAGTAAAGATGATCAAGGTCACCCTCGTCAAGAGCACCATCGCCTGCCTGAAAAACCAGAAGGCGAACGTGGAAGCGCTTGGTCTGCACAAAGTGGGCAGCTCCAACACCTTCCGCGACGATGCGGTGGTCAGAGGTATGATAAAGAAAGTTTCTCACCTTGTTAAGGTCGAGGAAATCTGACGGAGGAACTATGAACATTCACGAACTGAAAGGCGCCGAAGGCGCAAAGACAGCCTCCAAACGCGTCGGCCGCGGCATCGGCAGCGGCACCGGCAAGACTTCCACCCGCGGTCACAAGGGACAGTGGGCGAGAAGCGGCGGCGGCGTGCGCCCCAACTTCGAGGGCGGACAGATGCCCCTGACGCGCAGGATTCCCAAGAAAGGGTTCAATAACAAGAGATTCGCACACGTTTACAACATCGTCAACGTCGAAGTGTTCAACCGCTTCGAGGACGGCGCGGTCGTAGGCATAGACCAACTCGTTGCAGCCGGTATCGTAAAGGTCGTCGAACCGTACGGTCTTAAAGTGCTGGGCGACGGCTCTCTGGAAAAGAAAGTCACCGTTCAGGCGCAGAAATTTACCGGTTCCGCCATTGAAAAAATCGAGAAGGCAGGCGGCAAAGCAGAGGTAGTCGAATAATGTTGGAGACATTGAAAAACGCGTTGATGACCAAGGAGATTCGCGTCAAAATATTCCTGACGCTGGCTCTCCTTTTGGTGTATAGAATAGGGTGCTACATCCCCGTCCCCGGTCTTGATTCCGGAGCAATCGGAGACCTTTTCAAGGACGGCTTTCTCAACATACTGACCTCCCTTTCGGGCGGCTCGTTGCAGAACGCCACACTGTTCTCCCTCGGCATACTGCCCTTTATCAACGCGTTTATCATAATGCAGCTTCTCACGCTGGTCATCCCCAAGCTCGAGAAACTCTCCAAGGAAGGGGATGCCGGCAGACGCAAGATTACGCAGATAACCCGTTACCTCGCGCTCGCACTCGCTGCGGTGCAGGGCATCGGTATCGTAGTCGGCTGGCGTGAAGCGGTCGTCAGCGTCTTCCCGTTCGAAGCGGGCTGGGACGTGCCTTACCTCTCCATGGCAAGCATCATCATCATACTGATGGCGGGCAGCACCATGGTTATGTGGCTCGGCGAACGCATCACCGAATACGGCATCGGCAACGGCTCTTCGCTCATCATTTTCGTCGGCATCATCTCGCAGGCGGGCGCCACGATGGGCAATGCGCTGAAAACCGTCGGCGACAACTGGACTTACATCTGGAACATCATCGGCTTCATCCTCATCGTGTTCGCGATTTTCGCGGTCATCGTCTTTGTGGACCTCGCGGAACGCAGAGTCACGGTGCAGTACTCGAAGCAGATAAAGGGCAACAAGATGTACGGCGGTCAGACCACCTACATCCCCATCAGAGTGAACGGCAGCGGCGTTATGCCCATCATCTTCGCCTCTTCGCTCCTGATGTTCCCGCAGATGATAATGGCGCTCTTTGCGCCCAACAGCGAAGCGTACGCGTGGTACTCGCAGTATATGGGCTCCGGCACCGCCGTGTATTACGTCCTGCTCGCACTCTTCATTCTGTTCTTCTCGTATTTCTACGCGCAGATACAGTTCAACCCCGAAGACGTGAGCAAGAACATCCAACAGTACGGCGGGTTCATCCCCGGCATCCGCGCGGGCAAACCCACAAGCGATTTCCTGAAAAAAATAAGCAACAGAATCACGCTGTTCGGAGCGATATTCCTGATGTTCATAGCGCTGGTCCCGACCTTTATCTTTATGGCTCTCGACCAGAGCGGAATACTCGGCTTCAACAGTGCGTTCTCCGCAACGGGACTGCTCATCGTCGTGTCCGTGGCGCTGGAACTCAACAAGCAGCTCGAATCGCAGATAATGATGAAGCACTACAAAGGCTTCTTGAAGTGAGGCAGGTATGAAAAACATCGTTATGCTGGGAGCGCCCGGAGCGGGCAAAGGCACGCAGTCGGCGCTGATAGCGAAAGAGTACGGCATCCCGCACATTTCGACGGGCGATATACTCAGACGCAACATCAAAGAGGGCACGGAGCTGGGCAAACTCGCCAAGTCCTACATCGACGCGGGCGCACTCGTCCCCGACGACGTCGTCATCGGCATAGTGGCGGACAGACTCTCCGAAGCGGACGCGCAGAACGGTTACGTTCTCGACGGGTTCCCCCGCACGATAGCGCAGGCGGAAGCCCTCGACAAAGTTGCGAAGATAGACGTCGCCATCAACATCGTTGTCGGTTTCGACGTCATAGTGAACAGACTTTCGGGCAGGCGCGTCTGCGTATGCGGCGCGACCTACCACACTTCCTCTCTCGGCGGCAGGGACACCTGCGCCGAGTGCGGAAAGAAGCTCTTCATCCGCGACGACGACAAGCCCGAAACCGTGAAGGCAAGGCTGGAAACTTACGAAAAACAGACCGCGCCCCTCATCGGATATTATCAGAATAAGGGCATCCTCGTCGACGTGGACGCGACGGGCACGATAGAACAGGACTTCGAGAAGATAAAGAAGGTGCTGAATGATTAATCTCAAAAGTTCCGCCGAAATCGGACTGATGAGAAAGTCGGGACAGGTGCTCAGGGACCTCCTGCTGTACCTCGAAGAAAAGGTCCGTCCCGGCATAAGCACCAAGAAACTCGACGAGTTCGCATACGACTACATCAAGCGGCACGGCGGCACGCCGTCCTTCCTCGGATACGGCGGCTTTCCCGCTTCGATATGCACCTCGGTCGACGAGGTGGTCGTGCACGGCATTCCCGGCCACAAAAGACTGGAAGAGGGAATGATTGTGGGCATAGACGCGGGCGTTGTGCTGAACGGATGGCAGTCGGACGCGGCGAGGACTTTCTTCGTCGGCGAAGTGAGCGAGGAAAAGCGCAGGCTGGTGCAGACCACACGCGAGAGCTTTTTCGAAGGAGTGAAACACTTCGTCGAGGGCGGAAGGCTGGGGGACATCTCCCACGCCATACAGGTCTATAACGAAGAGCGCGGCTACGGCGTAGTGCGCGACCTCGTGGGACACGGCATAGGCAGAAAGATGCACGAAGACCCGCAGGTGCCGAATTTCGGCGTTGCGGGACACGGCGTCAGGCTGCAAAAGGGGCTTGTGCTTGCGATAGAACCTATGGTCAATGCGGGCACCTGGCGCGTGGAAACGCTGGACGACGGCTGGACTTGCGTGACGCTGGACGGAAAGCCCTCCGCGCACTACGAGAACACGGTGGCACTCACCGAAAACGGAACGGAGATATTGACTCTTTGATGAAACCGGGTGACGTGGTTTATTCCAAGTCGGGCCGCGACAGCGGAAGATATTTCGCGGTGGTTGCGACGGAAGGCGAAAATTATGTCAGGATAGCCGACGGCGACGTCCGGCGTCTGAAAAACGCCAAGCGCAAGAATGTCAGACATCTCCGCGAAACGGGGGACAGGCTGGAACGCATAGCGGAAAAGCTCGCCGCGGGAGCGCAGGTGTTCGACACCGAGCTGTACAGCGCGCTCAAACTCTACGACAAAAACAGAACCTAAGGAGTGTTATGTCGAAAATAGACGTTATCGAAACGGAAGGTCAAGTTATCGAAGTTCTGCCCAAGACACAGTTCAAGGTGCAGCTCACCAACGGTCATGTCATACTGGCATACCTCGGAGGAAAACTCCGCATCAACAACATCAGAATTCTGGAAGGCGACAGAGTCAAGATAGAGATGTCGCCGTACGACCTGACCAAGGGCAGGATTATTTACAGAAACAAATAGGAGGTTCTTATGAAAGTCAGACCCAGCGTCAAGCCCATGTGCGACAAGTGCAAGGTCATCAAGAGAAACGGCAAAGTCATGGTGATTTGCCCCAAGTACCCCAACCACAAGCAGCGTCAAGGTTGAAAGCAAGAAAGCGCAGAGCGGCTGGCCGCGCTCATTCCTTTAAGTGCGGCTTTCTGCGCGTAGCACATATATACACGTTAATTTTTTGGAGGTAAGAAATGGCAAGAATAGCCGGCGTGGATCTTCCGCGCGAAAAGAGAGTGGAGATAGGGCTTACCTACATCTACGGCATCGGCCGTCCCACCGCTAACAAGATTCTTGAAGAGACGGGCATCGACCCCGACATCAGAGTCAAGGACCTTACCGAGGCGCAGGTCAGCTTAATCCGCGATTACATCGAAAAAAATCTTCATGTCGAGGGCGACCTCAAAAGGGAAGTCGGGCTCAACATCAAGCGTCTTATGGAAATCGGCTGTTACAGGGGTATCCGTCACAGAAAGGGTCTCCCCGTCCGCGGTCAGAGCACCAAACAGAACGCCCGTACGAGAAAGGGTCCCAAACGTACCGTCGGCCGCAAGAAGAAAGGCAAATAACGGAGGCGTGAACAATGGCAGGTAAGAAGATTAAGAAAAGAAAGGATATCAAACGCGTAGAGAGAGGTCAGGCTCACATCCACGCGTCGTTCAACAACACCATCGTCACCATCACCGACATGAACGGCAACGCAGTGTCGTGGTCCTCTTCCGGCAAGCTCAAACTCAGAGGCTCCCGTAAGGCGACCCCCTTTGCCGCGCAGATGGTCAGCGAAGACGCCGCCAAGGTCGCGTACGACCAGGGTATGAGAACGGTGGAAGTCTACGTCAAGGGTCCCGGTCAGGGCAGAGAGTCCGCAATCCGCGCACTCGGCAACGTGGGTCTTGAAGTCACGCTCATTCAGGACGTGTCCCCCATCCCCCACAACGGCTGCCGTCCCCCCAAGCGCAGAAGATTATAGGAGGATGAGTTTTTATGGCTAAATATACCGGTCCCGTTATGAAGAAGTGCAGAGCGCTGGGCATCAATCCCCAGGACCTCGGCATCTCCCGCAAATCGTCCAAGCAGGTCAAGTTCCGCAGGAGAAAGCAGAGCGACTACGCGCTCCAGCTCAAAGAAAAACAGAAAGTCAAGTTCGTCTACGGCGTGCTCGAAAAGCAGTTCAGAAGCTATTACGAGAAGGCGTCCAAGATGCGCGGCGTCACGGGTGAAAATATGCTTGTGCTGCTCGAACGCAGACTGGACAACGTCGTCTACCGTCTCGGCCTCGGCAAGACCCGCGCCATGGCGCGTCAGCTTGTCAACCACGGTCACATCACCGTCAACGGCAAGAGAGTGGACATCCCCTCCTATCTCGTGGAAGCGGGCGACGTCATCGCCGTCAAGGAAAACAAGAAGAACCTCCCCATCTGGCAGGCGGCAAAGGAAGTCAAGAACCTTTCCATCGTCAAATGGCTGGAATGGGACAATGCAAATCTGACGGGCAAAGTGCTCGCGCTCCCGGAACGTGCGGACATCACCGACGTCGAAATCAAGGAACACCTCATCATCGAGTTGTATTCCAAGTAAGCCGTTAGGAGGAAACAGTTATGATGGAGATCAAAAAGCCCAAGATAACGTTCGAGGAAAACGAAAGCAAAAATTACGCAAAATTCGTCGTCGAACCGCTGGAACGCGGCTTCGGCACCACCCTCGGAAACAGTTTGAGACGCGTTCTCCTGTCCTCCCTGCCCGGCGCTGCGGCGGTCGGCATCAAAATCGACGGCGTCGACCACGAGTTTTCCACCATCAAAGGCGTGAAAGAGGAAGTCACCGAGATTATCCTCAACCTCAAAACCGTGCGTTTCAGAGTCACCGCGCCTTCCGAGAAGGATAAGATAGAGCTCACCCTGCACGCCGACACCGTCGGCAAGGTCACGGCGGGCGACATCGACCTCCCCTCCGACGTCGAAGTGCTCAACCCCGAACAGCTCATCTGCACCCTCGACGAGGGCGGCAGCATCAATATGAAGATTTATGTCGGTACCGGCCGCGGATATGTCCCCGCAGAACGTAACAAGGACAGCCGCGAACCCATCGGGTTCATTCCCGTCGACAGCATTTTCACCCCCGTTTCCAAGGTGAACTATACTGTCGAAAGCACCCGCGTCGAGCAGAGCATAGACTTCGACAAACTTACCATTGAGGTCACCACGGACGGAACGGTTTCCGCAAAGGAAATCATTTCTCTTGCCGCAAAGATTATCAATGACCATATGAAACTTTTCGTCGAGCTCGTCGACAATATGAGCGAGCAGAACATTCTGGTGTCCCAGGACGACGACAAGGCGCAGAAAGTGCTGGAAATGTCCGTTGAGGATTTGGACCTCTCCGTCCGCTCCTACAACTGCCTCAAACGCGCCAATATCCACACCGTCGCCGATCTCACCAGACGCACCGAGGACGATATGCTCAAAGTCAGAAACCTCGGCAGAAAATCCCTCGAAGAGGTCGTGAAAAAGCTCGAAGATCTGGGATTGAGCCTCAAAGCGCAAGAGGACTAGGAGGACATCATGGCAAGAAAATTAGGTAAACGCACCGACCAGAGAATGGCGATGCTCAGAAATCAGGTTTCCGAACTCCTTTGGTACGGCGAAATCGAGACCACCGTCGACCGCGCCAAGGAAGTCAGAAGAATGGCGGAAAAACTCATCACTCTCGCCATCCGTACCTATCAGGACGAAGTCACCGTCACCAAGACCAAGACGGGCGCAAAAGGCGAGAAGACGGAAGTCGAGTTTGTCAACGACGGCGCAAAGAAACTTGCCGCACGCAGAAGACTTATGGCGGAACTGCGCGATTTGCAGGAAATGCGCAAGGAAAAGGAGAGCAAATCCGCTTACGTCGCGCGCATCAAGGACGTGAACCATCCTCTCATCGAGAAGATGTTCAAAGAATACGCGCCCAAGTATGACGCCCGCGCGACCGAACTCGGCAAGGGCGGCGGTTACACCCGCATCCTCCGCACCGGCGTGCGCAGAGGAGACGCCGCACAGGTCTGCATACTGCAACTCATCTGAGTCCGCGGCACGTCAAATCAAGCTGCAAAGCGCATCCGTTTGCGGGTGCGCTTTTCTTATGCCGCGTACGGTGTTCTGCTGCGGAGGACGGCGGAGTGCCTGTCGGTCAGATGTCTCCTTGCAGTCCGCAGGCCGCGGCGGGACGGGCTTGTGCGGCTTTGCGGCGGCGGACGGCGAAAGGAGGGGCGTTTGAGCACGGACGCGCGCAGCGGCGCTTCTCGCTGTCTGCCGTTTTATGAAAAGCGGGGAAGTGAGTGCGGAACTCTCTTTCCATTCCGCCGCAGACGTGCTAATATGAATGCAGGAGGCGGTTATGAAAGAAAATTACAAAGGTCTGGGACACATAGCTATATACACGGAAAACCTGGAAGAGAGCATAGCGTTTTACGAAAGGATAGGCGGCGAGCTGAAAATGCGCAGCCGTTCGCACGGCGTGGGCGTGTCGAAGGAACTCGCTCTCGTCGAATTCGGCGGCTTTTTGCTTGAACTCATACAATCCCCCGAAGCAATGCCTATCGGAGAGGGCAGCATAGCGCATTTTGCCGTGTATGTGGATGACGTCGACAAGGCGTCCGCGGATATAGCCGCGGCGGGTGTGGACACCTTCACGACCCCCGAAAAGATTGTTATGCCCGACACGTTCGGCGGACTTCACGCGCGCTATTTCAAAGGTCCGTCGGGCGAAACGATAGAGCTTCTGCATATGCTCGGCTGACCGCGTGACGTGAGAGGCTTCCAAGCTCCGTCCGCCGTTGTCCGCGCGCTTAAAGAAAGGGAATTGCGGCAAGTATTGTCCGGATACCGCTTTTATTTGAACAAAACGCCGCATAAAGCGGCGTTTTTGCAATAATCGGATTGTTTTGGATTTTATGCGGCGGGTTGCCTTGCGGCAAAACGTGTCCGTATGCGGCGGACGCTCATTCGGGTTTTTGCCACAGGTTGGCGCGTTCGGGGTGGTAGACCGCGCCGAGGATGCGTTCTTTGGCAAAGGGGATTTCTTTGCATATCGTTTTTATGAGGTCTTTCATATACTCGCGCTTGGTGGCGTGATTTGCGGGACAGGGATTTTTGACGACGGGGAGCGCAAGCCGTTTTACTGCGGCGCGGATGTCGTATTCCTCGATGTAGATGAGGGGACGTATGAGCGTGACGCCGCTCTTGTCCATATAAGCGGTCGGCGAAAAGCAGGAAAACCTGCCTTCGTACAACAGGGACATCAGAACGGTTTCCGCCACGTCGTCGGCGTTGTGACCGAGGGCAAGCTTTCCGCCTCCGAGTCTGTTTATCTCGCTGTTGAGCGCGCCGCGGCGGAATTTTGCGCAAAGCGAACAGGGATTGGACTCCTGTCTTGCGTCGAAAACTATTTCCGCTATGTCGGTCTTTACGATATGCCTTTCCACGCCCACGGAACGGCAGAAGTCGGACAAAGCGTCGTTTTCCGAAATCGGGGTGTCTTTGAACCCCATATCCACCGTTATCGCGGACAGTTCGAAGCGCTCGGGCGAAAATCTGCGGTACGCCGCAAGCGCGGCGAGAAGCAGCACGCTGTCCTTGCCGCCCGACAGCCCGACAAAGATACGGTCGCCGTCCGAAATCATCTTATAATCCTGAATGGCGCGCCTCATAGGCGAAAGAATGCTTTGCATACGCCGATTATATCATCCGTGCCGCTCTTTTGGCAACCGTAACAAAAGTCCGTGAGTGAGAACGATACGTTTGAGGTCAGCGCTGCGCCATCGAACACCGTAGCACAATGGGAGATTGGGCGGAAAGGAGATAGAAGTTCGGGAGCGCGAGGGGATAATCCCCTCGCAGGGAATAATCGCTTCGCGGCGGCATAAGATTTTTCGGGAGGCGCAAATTGACGGAAAGCATTGCCGAGGCACTCACTTCGCTGACGGGAAACGATTATCTGACTCTTTTTCTGCTGTCCGCCATTCCGCTGACGGAGCTTCGCGGCGCGCTCATTATAATGGGGGGAATGCCGGAGGTTAACAGAGCGCTCGGCACGCTGTGCTGCATTGCGGGGTCGGCGGCAATAGTTCTGCCCGTCATACTTCTTGTACGCCCCGTGATAAACCGCCTGAAAGAAAACGAGCGGCTTGCGGCGGTAGGGAAGGGGATAGAGGCGAATCTTGCCGACAAGGCAAAGAGCGTGCACAAAGTGGCGAAAAAAGGGAAGGGGCGGTTTTCGGCGGATTTCGGCAAATTTCTCGGACTTTTCGTCTTTGTCGCCATACCTCTCCCTATGACGGGAGCGTGGACGGGAGCGGCGATAGGCGGAATGCTGGATATGCCCGTGTGGAAAGCGGCGCTCGCCGTGGTGCTGGGCAATGCCGCGGCAAGCCTCGTGCTCCTCGCTCTGCTCGCGTTCGTGCCCGGAGAATATATAGACATTATGCTGCTGGCTTTTGCCGCGCTTGCGGTCGCTCTGTTTGCATCCTGGGTGCTGATGCGCCTGCACGCACGCAGACGCAGAAAAAAAGAAACCGCCGCACAAAGCGCCGAAGCGGAAAGCAACGCGGCATCCTGACTTGGGACTAAAAACGGACAATACAAACAGTTAACAGAACTATTCCGGCAGATGAACCGTGTTTTATGTCAAAATCCGCTGTGACGTTGTGAGGTTCCGCCGCGTGGCGATGCGACTTCTCCGCCTGCCTAGGGAGGGGATAATGTGCGCATCGCGGGGGCGTGCGGAGCGGACGGACAAACAAAAAGCGCCGCTTGTGCGGCGCTTCGATGTTGTAAGCCCGGGAAGGTCACGCCTTTCCGTTGCAGCCGAGCACGTCGACGATTTTGTGCTTGACGACGGTGCGGACGGCATCTCTCGCCGGCCCCAGATACTGACGGGGGTCGAAGTGAGAGGGATTGAGAGCAAAGTGTTCCCTGATGGTGGCGGTGACGGCAAGACGCAGGTCGCTGTCGATGTTGATTTTGCAGACTGCCATCGTCGCGGCTTTGCGGAGCATCTCTTCCGGGACGCCCTGCGCGCCGGGCATACTGCCGCCGTACTGGTTAATCATCTTGACGTATTCCTGCGGGACGCTGGACGCGCCGTGCAGAACGATGGGGAAGCCGGGCAGACGTCTGCCGACCTCTTCGAGGATGTCGAAGCGGAGTTTGGGCTGACCCTTGAACTTGAACGCGCCGTGAGAGGTGCCGATTGCAATGGCGAGGGAGTCGACGCCCGTCTTTTCGACAAATTCCTGAACCTGGTCGGGGTCGGTGTAGCTGGCGTCTTTTGCGTCGACTTTGACGTCGTCCTCGACGCCCGCGAGCTTGCCGAGCTCCGCCTCGACGACCACGCCGTGGTCGTGTGCGTACTCGACGACCTGTTTGGTTATGCTGATATTTTCCGCAAAGGGGTGCGCGCTCGCGTCAATCATAACAGAGGTGAAACCGCTGTCCACGCAGTCCTTGCACAGGGCGAAGCTGTCGCCGTGGTCAAGGTGCAGAGCAATGGGCAGGCCGCTGGTTTCGACCGCCGCTTCGACCATTTTTTTGAGATAAACGGTGTTGGCGTATTTTCTCGCACCTGCGGAAACTTGCAGGATGAGAGGGGCTTTTTCTTCCGTGGCGGCCTCAACGATACCCTGAATAATCTCCATATTGTTGACATTGAAAGCGCCGATGGCGTAGCCGCCTTCGTAAGCCTTCTTGAACATCTCGGTTGTAGTTACCAATGGCATTTGGATATCCTCCGAATTGTGATTGTCACCATTATACAACCGCGCGACGGAAAAAACAACCCTTTCGCCCGTGCAACTTTTCGCCTTGAAAGTAAGCTGCGGTAAAGCGGTTGCAAATGCCGCGGAAGGGGATATAATAAACGCGGAGGCATTTTATGATACATGACAACAGACAGAAAATCCTGGCAGACAATCTCGTGAATTATTCCTGCGCCGTGAAAAAGGGCGACAAGGTCTGGATTGACGTTTCGGGCGCGGATTCCGCTTTCACGTCCCTGCTGGTGCGGGCGGTATATGCCGCGGGCGGGATGCCCTTCGTGCACATACGCGACAGCAAGGTACAGCGCGAGGTGCTGAAAGGCGCAAGCGACGAAATGCTCGACATATGGGCGAAGCGCGACGCGGATTTTATGGACAAGATGGACTGTTACATCGGCGTGCGCGGCGGCGACAACAGCTACGAACTCTCCGACGTCCCGGAAGAGAGGATGCAGGAATACGACAAGCGTTATGCCATCAAGGTGCATCACAACATCCGCGTGAAAAAGACGCGTTGGGTCATCCTGCGCTATCCCACGGAAGGAATGAGCCAGCTTGCGGGGATGAGCACGGAAGCGTTCGAAGACTATTTCTTCAATGTGTGCTGCCTGGATTACCGCAAGATGGACAAAGCGATGGATGCGCTGGTTGAACTGATGAATAAGACGGATAAAGTCCGCATTGTGGCAAAAGGCACGGACCTTTCCTTCTCGATAAAAGGGGTCGGGGCGGTGAAGTGCAGCGGGCATTGCAACATTCCCGACGGCGAAGTTTACACCGCGCCCGTGCGCGACAGCGTCAACGGGACCATCGCGTACAACGTACCGTCCATTGAGAACGGGTTCAAATTCGAGGATGTCACGCTGACCTTCAAGGACGGCAAGATTGTGAAAGCGACGGCAAACAATTCCGAGAAGGCGAACGCCATCTTCGACACCGACGAAGGGGCAAGATATGTGGGCGAATTCTCTTTCGGTCTGAACCCTTATATCGACCGCGCGATAGGCGACATTCTCTTCGACGAAAAGATTTCGGGTTCCATCCATTTCACTCCCGGCGCGTGCTACGACGACGCTCCCAACGGCAATGTCAGCGCGGTGCACTGGGATTTGGTGCAGGTCCACACCCCCGCGTACGGCGGCGGCGAGATTTATATGGACGATGTTCTTGTGCGCAAGGACGGACGGTTCGTGCTGCCGGAACTTGCGGCGCTGAACCCTGAGAATCTGAAATAGCGGAAGCCCGACTTTCGGGCTTTTAGACAATGGGGACGGGGTTAAAATGTCCAGAAATTGGACAAAACAACCCCGTCCCCATTTGTCCGCCATCCACATTTGTCCGAAAAGGTAGAGTAGATTTATATGGAAATAAAAGAAATCAAGGAGAATAAAAAACGGTTTCTTCCACTGTTGCTGTCAGCCGATGAGCAGGAGAATATGATAGACAAGTATCTTGACAGGGGAACGATGTATGTTTTGTATGATGACGGAATCAAGTGTGAATGCGTAGTGACAGACGAGGGGAATGGGGTTCTTGAAATAAAAAATATTGCGACCGCAGCGGAATATCAAGGGAAGGGTTATGGCAAGGCTCTTATCGACTTTATTGCCGTGACATATAAAGGCAAGTATTCTGTGCTGCAAGTCGGCACAGGGGACAGCCCGCTGACAATCCCTTTTTATGAAAAGTGCGGATTTGTCCGTTCGCATAGTGTGAAAAACTTCTTTACGGATAATTACGACCACCCGATATACGAAGAGGGAATTCAACTTGCTGATATGATTTATTTGCAACGGGATATATAAATTGGGGACAAATCGGATTTGGACATTTGGGGACGGGGTTAAAATGTCCAGAAATCAGACAAAACAACCCCGTCCCTATTTGTCTAAAATCGGTGAGAAAGAAGAGGAAAATAGAAAGGGCAGAGCCTTTAATGAAAAAAATCGCAGACTTTTATCGTCTATAAAGATTCCCTATTTGCTTTTTTATGTAAAATTTTAGACGTGAATAATTCGTTTGCGTCAAATCTAAGAGAGCTTCGTATAAGCTGCAAGATGAATCAGCGCGAACTTGCTGAGAGGATTGGAACAACTCAGCGTACTATTTCCTATTGGGAAAACGGACAGACTCAGCCGGATTTGTCTGCCTTGGTGGACCTTGCGCAGGTGTTTGATGTTTCGGTTGACGATTTGCTTGGAACAAAATAATCGGAGAAAAAATATGAACAAAAATTTGTTTGTCGACACGGAAGTCGTTGATTTTTTTATGAGGAAAAAGGGAATTTCCGTCGGGGAACTTGCGGGAAAGATGGAAATGGGGCAGGGCGCTTTGGAAAATCTTCTGAACGGCGCAGACCAGTCCTCTCTGCCCGGAACTTTGCCCTGGCGGTTTGCTCACGCGCTCGGCGTGCCCGTCAAAATACTGTTGAGGAAATATTACAACGATTAGCGGCGTTTCGGCAACCGACGGCGGCTTGCGCCTCGTCGGACGGAATAATGCACCGTAAGAACGGTCATCCTCCGAAAAACGCGCCCTTTGGGGCGCGTTTTTCTTTGCAATCGGTCTTTGCCGAGAGGGTGTAATTGCACGAAAACGGTGTTCAGCGATACACTTTGAGGACGTTATGCACCACTTTGCAATCGAGCACCTTGTCGTCGATGACTTCGCCGTCCAGCTCGATTTTGCCGTCGTCCAGCACTTCTATGCGGACTTCCTTGCCGGAATAGACTTCCGTATAGTCCTTTTTCACGTGCTTGCCGGAGAGGAAGCCGGGCAGTTCGATGGGGATGCGGCACTTTTTCATCTCGTTGACGATGACGATGGAGAGCAGTCCGTCGTCCACCTTCGCGTCGGGACAAATCGGCATTCCGCCGCCTATGCAGGTGCCGTTGCCCACGCCTATCATAAACACGCTCTTGTCCATAGATTTGCCGTCTACCGTTATGCGGAGCTTGTGCCATTTGACGTGCGCGAGCGTGTCGAAGAGGGAAGCGTAATATTTCACCTTGCCGTGGAAAGCCTTCATATTCGCGTAGCGGATGAGCACGTCGACGTCCATACCCGCGCCCGCGACGTTCAGGCATCTGCGGCTGCCGACGTCTATGTAATCGATATATCCCGTGTTGCCTTTCAGGATGAGTTCCACCGCGTCCTTGACTTTGCGGGGATGACCCGACGCGCGGATGAAGTCGTTGCCCGTGCCGCAGGCGACTATGCCGAGGGTGACGTTGTTGAAATCCGTTATGCCGTTGAGCACCTCGTTGAAAGAGCCGTCGCCGCCCATAACGATGAGTTTCGTGTCGGGTTTTGCGGAAAGCTCGCGCGCGAGTTCGGTGGCGTGACCCGCATATTCGGTGTTGTGCACGGTGTATTCGGCGCCGTGCCCGCGAAGTATCTTTTCGACCTGTTCCAGCGCTCTCAGGCTTTTGCCCTTGCCGCCCTTGGGGTTGATGATGATGTCGAACATAAACAAACTTCCTCGATTGTACGGTTTTTCAACATTTTAGTGCATTCGCACGGTTCTGTCAAGTGCGCAAAAAGACATCCGCGGAACGTACGGAGCGCCGTCGGCGCGGTGCGAAAACTCCCGCGGGCGTTTAATGTGGGCGGAGTGTGCAAATACGCGGTTGATTTTGCGGCGCGGTAATGTTAATATTATTTTAATATTGGTGCGGCGCGCAGATATGCGTACCGCGCGGGTGCGAGAGTGCCGCAGAAGGGGAAAATTATGAAAATTCTGCTCAAAGGCGGTTACGTTATCGACGGTTCGGGCGCGCCGGGGTTCAAAGGCGACGTCCTCGTCGACGGGGAGCGTATTGCGGCGGTCGGAGCAAACCTCGACGTGCAGGCGGACAAAACCGTGGATTGCACGGGGCTGACGGTGGCGCCGGGGTTCATCGACGCGCACTCCCACAACGATTTCTTTTACGACTACGACGACGCGGAAAAGTATTACGAACCTTTCGTGAGGCAGGGCATCACCACCCAGGTGACGGGCAACTGCGGTTTTTCGCCTTTCGGAGTGGCGGCGGACAGCAGGTTCAAGGACAAAGTGGGCGGCGGCCTGTTCCACGCGAAGAAGCCCGGCTCTTTCCGTGAATTCGTGAGTGCGGCGGAAGGCAGACTATTCGTGAACGTGGTCCCGCTCGTCGGGCACGGCACGACGAGGATAAGCATTTCGGGTTACGACCCGACGCCTCTTACGAAAGAGCAGATTGCGCAGGAAATGCGGCTGGTCGACGAGGCGATGGAAAACGGCGCGTTCGGCGGTTCGTTCGGTTTTATGTACGAGCCCGGCATATACGCGAAGCACGACGAGCTGGTTGAGTTTGCGAAGCGCATCGCAAAATACGACGGCATCCTCACCGTGCATCCCCGCGCTTGCAGCAAGGTGGCGCTCGGGTATCCGCTTCTCTCCAAACCGCATATCGAGCTCGCGCTCGACGAGGTGGTGGGGATTATGAAAGAAAGCGGCGTCCGCACGGAGTATTCCCACCTCATCTTCGTGGGCGAAACGTCGTGGAAGAGCCTTGACCCGATGCTCGAAAAGTTCCACAGGCTGAACAGGGAAGGTTGCAGCATCGCATACGACAACTATTCCTTCACCTACGGGGCGTCCGTCATCACGGTGGTGCTGCCGCCGTGGTATATGGCTCTGCCCAAAGAGGACAGGAAGAAGCCGTTCAATATGTTCAAGCTCAAACTGATGACCAACATCACGAAAATCGCGCTGGGCATAGATTTCTGCGATTTCACCGTGGCGTACATCTCCGCCGACCCCGCACACAAGAAGTACGAGGGCAAGACGGTGTCGGAGTGCGCGCGCGAAGAAGGGCTCTCCGACTTCGATATGTACATCAAGCTCGTCGACCTCAGCAACGGTCAGGGCAGGCTGTATCTCGGAAAATACTACAACGACGAGATTATCAACCGCCTTATGACGGACGACCTCTCCGTGTTTATGACCGACGCGTGGGTGGAGGCGGCGGGCACGCAGAACGGCGCGGCGTATCAGGGCTTCCCGTATTTCCTCAAACGCGCGAAGGAGGGCAACATCCCGCTCGAAAGCGTCATACACAAGATGACGGGCAAGACCGCGGACAGGTTCTGCATAAAGGAAAGGGGCACGCTGAAAGCGGGCAATTACGCCGACGTCACCGTCTTCGATTACGACGGCATAAAGGTCGACCCGTCCGTCCCCGACTTCACGCCCGTCGGCATAAAGCACGTCTACGTCAACGGCGAGGCGGCGGTGGAGGACGGCGTATACCGCACGCAGCGCGCGGGCAAGGTCGTGCTTAAAAAATGATTTGACGCGCGCAAAGCGCGGGCGCGCTGCGGCGTACGAATTCCAAAGCAAATCCTGACAGGGAGAGATATATGAAAGAAAAAGTAGCAAAACTGTTCTCGACGGTGAAAGCCATGTGGGATAAGCCGCTCGAAGGCAGGTATCTCAACATCAAAGAGATACTGTCATTCGGGCTGTATTCGCTCGGCAACAGCTGGATTTACAACACAATCATGCTTGTTGTCACGATTACAGAAATCCCGTATTTTTACGACATCGACGCAATTCACGGTTATCTGATTTACATAGCCGGCTCGCTCATCAATATGCTGTTGCTTCCGATTGTCGGACAGTCAATGGAGAAGAAGCGAACCAAATGGGGAAAATACAAGCCGTATATTCTTTTCAGCCTGCCCATACTTGCGTTGTTTACGATGATGTCGATGTGGGTGCCGCAGTATAATACGGAAGTCGACAGGATTATTTACGCCTATTGTTCGTGCGTGCCAGTCATCGCGATTTCGACGTTTGCGAACAATATGTACCAGACTATGCCCAACGTCATCACGCCCAACACTCAGGAGAGAGCGGACATTATGACGCCCATCGGGCTTATCGTCGGTTTCGCCCCCACGATAATGAATGTTATCATAGGACCTATCCGCAGCGCATTTCCCACCAACGAGGAAGTGGCTCTGCGTATAGTCGGCGCGATAGCCGTCGTGCTCGGAACGGTGTTCGTAATCTTTATCGTAAAGGTCAAGGAGCGTGTTTACGAACTCAACGACCAGAACCGCGAGCTGTTGGAGGCACAGGCGGAAGGCGTGAGCGCGGAAGATATCGAAGTTGAACGGATTGTCGCCGCCGCAGAGGGTGCCGAAGCTGTCGCGGAAGAGGCGGAAGCAGACCTCGTCATCGAAACGGGACAGGCGACGGGTCTTGCCGCGGTGCGCGAGCGCTTCAAGGCAAAGGCGGCGGAGCGCAGGGCAAGAAAGGCTGCGGAAAAAGCCTCGCCGGATTATCTTTCCTTTGCGGACAGTATGAAACTGCTTTTCAAGAACAAAGCGTTGTGGATACTGTTTGCGGCTCTTGTCATAGGCTCGCTCAGAGAGTTCTGGATGCAGTTCCAGAATCTCATAATCCAGACCAGATTCGACGAAATCCCCTCCGTCGCGGTTGCGGTCGGCGGTGTGCCCAAAACGGTCATAGGTTTCGGCGTTACCGTTTCTATGCTGCTGCTTCCGCTTTGCACGCGTAAACTCAGCAAGAACTGGATAATCATACTTTTCAGCTCGCTGTCGCTGCTCTCGATTGCAATACTCGGTTTTGTCGGGTTCGGCAATATCCCCCAGGGAACAACGTCGGCGGTGGTCATTACCATTCTCCTCTTCATCGCGCGTGTGAATCCGACTTATCTTCTCATTCCCGTTATGCTCGGCGACCTCGCGGACTATCAGCAATACAAGACGGGCAGACGTCTGGAAGGGCATATACAGAACTTCATTATGGTCATTCCCGTTATGCTGTCTTTCGTGTTTATGCTCTGCGGCTGGGTGTGGCAGCAGAATATCGGCTTCGAGCCTTCCGCTTACAAAGGCAATATCGACATACCGTATACGGCGGATTTGCTCAATACCGCGTCCGAGTGGTTTACTGCGGCATTCCTGCTCACCGCAGCGAGCATGCTCGGTATGATTATCATCCTGATTTTCTATCCGCTCTCCAAGAAGAAGGTGGAAGAAGTGACCGCGGCGCTCAGCGGAGCGTCCGTCAATGCGGATGAGATGGGCAAAGGCGACCTCAATTTCGTGGCAGAGATGAGAGGGACCGCGTCTTCCGCAGACGGCACACCCTCCGACGGAGAGAACACGGACGAAGACACGGCGGACGACGGCGCTTCGTCTGATGACGGCGAAGACGGCGGAGGCGACAGCCCGACTGCCATTGAATGACGGCTTTGCGCGCCGCGGAAATGCCGCGGCGCGTATCATATAAACCTCTTGCGGCTTTCGGGCGGACGGTCTGCCGCGGAAGAGTTCCGCAAAGGGCAAGGAGTGAACGAAATATGATATTCGAAGCAAAAGACGGCGCGTTTTACGCGGACGGCAAAAAGACGGCGATATATTCCGGCGCGATGCACTATTTCCGCATCGTTCCCGACTATTGGCGCGACAGGCTGCAAAAACTCAAAGCGTGCGGCTTCAACACCGTCGAAACTTATATGTGCTGGAACCTGCACGAGCCAAAAAAAGGCGAGTTCGACTTTTCGGGCGGGCTGGACATCCGCCGCTTTATTCTGACTGCGCAGGAACTGGGGCTTTACGTCATTCTGCGGCCCGGTCCGTACATCTGCGCCGAATGGGACTTCGGCGGTTTCCCCGCGTGGCTGCTCGCGGACGAAAACATCCGTCTGCGCACAAGCGACGAGGTCTACCTCTCCCACGTCCGCAGTTACATTGCCCGCGTGATGGAGGAAGTCGGCGACCTGCAATGCACAGAGGGAGGTCCCGTCATAGCCTTGCAGGTGGAGAACGAATACGGCAGCTACGGCAACGACAAGCGTTATCTCGCCGCGCTGAAAAACATCCTGACGGACTGCGGCGCGAAAGTGATGCTGTTCACTTCGGACGGGACGTGTCCGTATATGCTGGCGGGCGGCAGCACGGAAGGCGCGCTCGTCACCGTGAACTTCGGCAGCAACGTCGGCGGCAACTTCGCCGCACTCGCGGAAGTGCAGAAGGACGCGCCCGAAATGTGCACGGAGTTCTGGTGCGGCTGGTTCGACCACTTCGGCGGCAAACACCATACGCGCGGCTACAAAAGCGTGTTGAAGGAGCTAAGCGCATTTTTGGACCGCGGGGCGAGCTTCAACTTTTATATGTTCCACGGCGGCACCAATTTCGGCTTTACGGCGGGGGCGAATTTCGACTCGCGCTACCGTCCGACAATCACGAGTTACGACTATTGCGCGCCTTTGAACGAGTACGGCGGATATACCCCCGCTTATCACGCGATACGCGAGTTGATGTGCGCAAAACGAGGCATTAAACCCGATGTTCTGCCGCCTGAACCCGTTTTGCAGCACATAGGCGAGGTGAGGCTTTCCGAATGCACGGGGCTGTTTGAAAACGAGGAAAGAATAGGAGTGAAACACCGTTCCGGCGTGCCGCTCCCGATGGAAAAATACGGGCAGAATTTCGGGCTCATCCTTTACCGCACGGTGCTCCCCGGCGACTACGGCACAGGGTTTGTGTCGCTCCGCGGATTGCACGACACAGCGCATATATTCGTCAACGGTGAAAAGAAGAAGACGTTCCGCCGCACCGACGAGGGCAGCCTGCGTTTCAAACTTACGGGCAAGCATTCCTTTATCGCTTCCGGGGTGAAAAAAGGCGACGAAATAGCGGTGCTCGTGGACGCAGCGGGACGCGTCAATTACGGCGAACATCTCTATGACCGCAAGGGCATCTCCGCGCTTATGTTCAACAATCAGACCCTGATGGACTTCGACGTCGCGTGTTTCCCCCTCGACAATCTCGACAAGTTGGACTGGTCGCGCGGCGCGGCAAAGTTCCCCAAGTTTTTCAGGGGGAGTTTTGCCGCAAAAAGCAAGGACGACTGTTTCGTGCGTTTCGACGGCTTTACGAAGTGTTACGTCTGGGTCAACGGCTTCAATCTCGGCAGGTTCTGGAACATCGGACCGCAGAAGGCGCTCTATCTTCCGGGGCCGCTGCTCAGGACGGACGCACCGAACGAAATCGTTCTCCTCGAACTCGAATCCGACTCCGCCTCCTCAGTCCGCATCACGGACACCCCCGACCTCGGCTGACCCGAATTTCCAACCGCAAATTCCCGACACTCCCGCCTCTCGGCGGGAGTTTCCGGTTCGGAGGACTTATTCCGGTGTCCCGCCCTCAAAGCGCTTTACGTAAACGGCGATTAACTCCTGCGCGGCAAACAGAAACCCCTGTTGCAATAAACGCAACAGGGGTTTGGTACGCCATTACAAGCCTAAACCGAATCTCGAAAAGAATATTCGGTTTGGGCTTTTTTCTTGATTAACGCAGATACATCTCTATTGTAACGATTACAACCTTTGGTCTTTTATTCTGAATTTCGCTTACGATTTTACTCTTGCCGACATATAACAAAAAGCCCTGACTTTCGTCAGGACTCTTGGTTGTGGGATTGTTGTAATAGATTTCTATCTTGTCGTCATAGAGGACGATTTCTTTGATAAGCATATTGATCAATATTTTAGACTCGGCTTTTAATGCCTGTTCGTAAAACCGCCGTATTTCGCTTTCGGTCATCTTTACGGTGCGCTTGCTTCTCTCCATGAGTATTTGCCTTTCTAATTCTTCCTGCCGTTTTTCAAGCTCTTGCAGGCGGTTGTTCGTCGTGTTGGATATGATTCCGTTTTCTATGGCATTGACAAGGTTTGCAAGCGATCTCTCCACGCCATGTTTTTCGTTGAGCAACATTGTCAGAGCGGAGCTGACCGTTTCCTCCGTGTTCTGCAATTGCACGAGTTTATTCACCATTTTGTCCATAATATCGGGAGAACTCAATTGTTCTACAATCGCATTTATGACACATTCTTCGAGTTCTTCTTTTCGGATTTGCATCTTTTGACAACCGTTAAAATGTTTTTTGCCCGTACATTTATAATATCGTTTTGTTTCTCCGTTTCTTGCCGTTCCGCATTCTCCGATCATCGATTTTCCGCAATAACCGCATCTTATCTTTCTTCGGAGCAAATACGGCACTTCGATGCTGTTTTTTCCGTACTTGTTCTTTTCAAGTTTCGCTTTGACCGATTCGAATAAATCCGTATCTATCATTTTGGGATACATATTTTCGAGCACGTCTTCGCCGATGCGATAGATTCCGGTGTATTTTTCGTTTCGCAAAATGCCGTACACGGTATTCATGGCAAACGGTTTCCCCTTACAGAGAAGCCCTTTTTTGTTGAGTCCGTCAATGATTTCTCTCACGCAGACGCCGACGGAATACTGACTGAAAATATATCTCACCGTTTCGACGCAGGATTCGTCAGCTACAATTTTACGGTCGATTACTTTGTATCCGTAAGGCAGCCATCCGCCTTGGTATAATCCTTTCAGTCGCGTTTCTCGCATACCTCTTTTTACCTTTTGGGCAAGTTCGGCGGAGAAATACTGATTCATTCCTTCGAGCAAACTTTCAAGAATAATGCCTTCCGGAGTGTCGGGGATATTTTCCATAGCGGACAATACTTTTACTCCGTTATCCCGCAAAGTCTTTTTATGTATGGCGGCTTCGTATTTGTTTCTTGAAAACCTGTCAAGTTTGTAAACGAGTACGAAATTCCATTCCCTTCGGTTGCTGTCTTTTATCATTCTCTGAAAATCAGGACGGTTATCGTTTGTACCCGTCATGGCACGGTCGATATATGTGCCGAGTATCAGAATGTTATTTTTTTGAGCATACTCCTCGCACACTCTGAGTTGCCCTTCGATAGACTGCTCGGTTTGATTATCCGAACTGTAACGAGCATATATCACTGCTGTTTTCATTTTGTTACGGCTTACCGTATACTTCGCAATACTGCGTTAAGCTCCGTTTCCACTCGGTCATTTAGGCTTTACTAAACTCCCTTCGGGGATACTCGCTTGCCTTGTCTTGCTCGCATCCAATAAGCCTTTACCTCCTTATTTTTTGTTTTTGAATTGTCTTTCGACGGGAGCGGCACAAACGGAAAAGGTATAATGTATTTTCCATCGTTGTTACTTTGTTTGCCGTCAGGGGTTGCGTAGCAATGCACTTTACCCTTGACGGCAAAACCTTTTTCGTTTAAGCTCCTCGGGAAGAAAGACAATAGTTAATTGCACTTCGGCATCTCTCGTATTACTTCGGGACTGACTTTACCGATAAGGCACCCTTCGTCCCAACAGTTGAAGTCGTCCGAAAGCAACAGCTTTTTATCTTCCTGTCCTATGGTACAGAGAACGTCTTCGTCCATTATGTCCGATCTGAAATACGTCGGTATGTTCCTCGAATAAATCAGCTTTTCGCCGCTCTTTTCTATGTACTTCATCAGGTATCTTGCCGAGTCCGTTATCTCTCGTCTGACGCTTAATTCGTTGAAGTCGTTTCGTCCGAATTTGTCGTTAAAGTATGTGTTTTGCATGATGATCTGCCGTTTTTGGGAACCGAAACTGTAATCTTTCTTTTCTTCAAGCTTTCCCGGCATACCGTTTTCGGGGATATAGAATATGCCGTGAAAGTGCAGTCTGTTCCTTTCACCGCCGCGCTCCCATACGCCGATATACCGCCAGCCTTTTCTGTGTACCATTCGTTTCAATACTTCGCTTAGTCCTTTTCTGAAACTTTCTTCCGTATGCTTTTTATTCGAATACGTGAAAGTGCAAAACCAGTTCCATTTGTTAAGGTTTACCTTTCTTGCAAGCCTTGTCTTGCGGACGATCTTATTTCGTTTTATCCGTTCTATATTGGTGCGGACAAATTCTTCCGCTTCCTGTTCCGCCTTGAAATCCTGTTTCAGTTCTTCCGTTAATATCTCTATCTTTTCGGCTTTTCTTTTGCCGTTGTTTTCTCTGTAAATTTTCTCAAATCTTTCCTTGGGAGTGAGAATCTCCGTAGCCGTTTTTTCGGTCTTGTTCTTTGCTGTCTGCAATTCCGTACCCGTGCAGACTTTCTTTGTCGGGCGTTTCTTTCGTTTGGTTGAATTGTTTGTTTGAGGGATTGCTATGTAGTGACTTCCGTCGTTGTATACTTTTGCGCTTCTGTACGGCATAGCTACCTCCTTTGAACGGATAACTCCGCTCGCTGCTGTTTGGAAAGAGAAGATATCTTTGAAAGCAATTCAGAAAAGAATGTGTTTTGTTCGCTTCCGCTCATCGCTTCGATATCCGGCTTTCCGACGTTTACTACCTTGATCGTTTCTTTGTTCAATAGGCGTTACCTCCTTGTTTTGTTTTTTCTTTTATATCCCGTAAACTCGCAAGCTTTTTGCGACTTTACGAAATTTTCTTCTAAAGTTATCCACACTTATAAGGGAATTGTAAGACCGAAAATTAACCCCCTTGAATGAATGTTCTCTACTTAGTAGCCACGAAAACAGCCGTTATGGGGTCGTTTCCGCGAAATAATTTTTGTCCTACACTTAATAGCCACGAAAACGACTGAAATGGACCCCCTCAATTAGAAGCCATGGAACCGGCTGAAATTAACCCCCTGAATAAAATGTTCCTACTTAAAAGCCACGCAAAAAGCAAAAGTCCACGGTCCGGGCAAAAAATAAGGCAACCTTTTTGGGATTGCCTTGGAAATTTATTATTTTGTTATACTTTACAGCGTTTCCGCTATTGCAAGATATTTCATCTGCGCGCTCTTTCTTCTGCGCCATATAGTGGAAAGGTTCAATGCAAACATTTTTGCCTGTTCGGTAAAGCCTATTCCTGCCATATAGCACTCGATCGTTTCTTTCTCGCCTTTGTTCAGGTTGAGTTTTTCCATTATTTCATCGTACTTTGTATAGTCCGTTTCTTTGTCCTGTTCGAAGTCTGCAAAAGGCTCTTTGCTTCTGTATAAATCTTCTGCACTTTCGGTATACCGTCTGATTTTCCATTGTTCATACAGTTTATGACAGAGTATCTTACTGCACATTCGTCTTATTGCATACGTCTTTCCGCTTTTCGGGTCGATACAAGTGTCGAATACCGATTTTCCCATATATCCGCATAGGAACAACGCCGCTTCCTGTGCAAGGTCGTAACTGTCCGTAAGGACGTATCCGTCCAAGTCTTTGTAATCGATATCTCTTGCAAGATTGGCATACATTCTATGTAGCACTTTGTGTCCGCACATAAACTTCAACGCGCTGAGTGCAAGCAATTCTCCCATACGCATCACATTGTCCGGTGAGATCTTCTCGTCTAATATTTCGTAACCTTTTCTTACCTTTTCCATTGTCTTTTTCCTCCGAAATTTACTTGCCTTTCGGCAGGCAAAAGGGAGCATATGACGATAAAAGGAAAACATCTTTAATATCTGTATGGGAAACATCAACGGGTAAAAGAAAAATCTTTGCTTTTTCGTCTTTTAATTCAGACTTTTACGCAAGGATTTTACGACCGTTTACTTTCCCGAGGAATATGCGAGAATGCGCCCACGAAAGGCAAGCTTCGGAGAATGACAAGCAAAACACCGTATGACAAAGTAAAAAGGCAACATTAAGGAAAACTACGAGAGAGCGAAAAAGCGGAAGATTTCGCAAGCGGTTCAGCGCGAAACTCCGCTTCGCTCTCGCTTTCCGTCTATCCTAATTATTTTGTAGCGGCGTGTGCTTGTCTGGCGGAGCGAAGCGACGCCACTTGTCTATGACAAGCACACGCCACAGTGCCAAGTGGCGCTTATTTGCAATTTGTGTAGCAAATGATTTTTTTTGTCGCATAAATATGAGTTTCCGCGGTTTTAGCACTCTATACGCCAGTTTAAAAAAATGTTTATGGAAAACATAAAAAAAACTTGCATTTACATTGAAAATATGCTATTGTGTTTGCGAGGACGAAAAACCCCGTTGACTCAGCAACGGGGGGGGACAATGCCGCTTGGCACTATCTGCAGGTAAGGATAGTTTACATCGCAGGGTGTACTTTGTCAACGGCGAACCCCTATGTCTTTAATAATTACAAGGAGGCGTGCCGATGTTTTACATTTATGCCGTGCATAAAAATAAAGACGATGGATCAATTGAAGAGCTTAGGTATTCGGACCGTTTTGGCGAAATACAGATCAAGTCATGTAGCAAAACGAGCATGATAGGGTACATAAATCATCATCCTGACACGGTCATGACAATGTATGTGTTGTGTGGCAGGTGGGTAACAGGCGAGTATGTGCATGTCGTGGACAACGAATATTTGCGTACCGATGCAAATGACATAAAAGCGGACAATCTTGCGAATTTGAAAGAATATTGATTGTTCGATTAACAGGTGTCTGCCGTGCAATCTGAGATGCGCGGCAGCAGTGAGGAATAAATGAGAAAATTTTTATTGAGTGAGCTTGCTGAAATCAAATTATGTATAGCGAGTGCACCAAAAAATAAGGATTTTATTGAATCTGTTAAGTGGATAATGCAATCTTCTTTGCTTCCATTCAATGAGATCAACCCCGTGTTTTCTTCTGAGTATTCTCCGAACGAATACATGAAAGCAATCAAAAACGATATTCTTGTGCGTAGGTTGTCTCCGTCGGGAGTCAATATTATAGAAGAAGACATTAATGCTTGTGTCTATAACAATATTATAATAATCCGCGCGAACGAATCTGTGTGCGCAGATTATCTTGCCGCATATTTGGACGAAAATATCGAGGCGTTTGTTAAAACTTATGCAAAAGGCGCCATTGTTTCGTCAATAAGCAGAAAGGATCTTATGGAAATGCCGATAGATCTGCCTGATGTGGCTACTCAACGCGCTGTGGGCGGTTATTGGCTTATGTACAACAAGAAAAAAAGACTCGAAAAAAAACTTACCGAGCTCGAAGGTAAGAAAAATAAAGAGATATTCAATCTCATCATGACAACAAGCGGAGGAATACAATGACTTCTTACGACGATATAACAAAAACATTGTGGGCATGTGCTGACATTTTCAGGGACACCATAGACGCATCCAACTACAAAGACTATGTCTTGTCCATGTTGTTTGTGAAATACCTTAGCGACACATATGATGAAAGCGTAAGTGAGCTGAGAAAAGACTATGAAGGCATAAGGCTTGAAAGACAGATAAGCATGTTGCCTTTTGTGCTGGAAGAAAAGCACACATTCGGGTACTTGTTGAAAAACAAGAATGCGCCTGACATAGGAAGCAAAATCAGCGAAGCCTTGACGGGCATAGAAAGCAGCAACCCTATCTTGAAAGATATATTCAGGGGTATCGACTTCAACAGTGAAGCCAATCTCGGCAAAAAAGATCAAAAGAATCCTATTTTGCGAAAACTACTTGAGACCTTTTCAAACCTTGATTTAAGACCGCATCACATTGCTGCCAACCACGAACAGGTTCCCAACGATGTTATCGGTGATGCATACGAGTACATGATTGGCGAGTTCGCGGCGCAAGCAGGGAAGAATGCAGGATCTTTCTTTACGCCGCAACAAGTGTCCGAGATAATGGCTCAGATTGTCAGTCCGCAAACAGGCGACAGAGTATACGATCCGACATGCGGTTCGGGCTCGTTGCTTATAAGAGCGGCGCGAAAAGGTCATTTCGATAAAATACAGATATACGGGCAAGAAGTCAACAGTTCCGCGCTCTCTATGGCAAGAATGAATATGTTTATCCATGACATCAAAGATGCGAAGCTTGCATGGGGCGACACACTTGCAAACCCGCAACACTTGGATTCGGACGGCAACCTGATGAAATTCGAGTGCATAGTTGCAAACATGCCGTTCAGCAAAAAGAATTGGGCGATGGGCTTCAATCAAGCGGGCGAGGTATCTGTTGACGACGAGGAAACAACGGCAGAGAGGAGCAAAATCAATTTCAAATTGGAGCCGAACATGGACAGGTTCCACCGCTTCGATATCGGCGTTCCGCCGGCGAGCAAAGGCGATTGGGCATTTTTGCTTCACATGATAGCCAGTATGAGCAAAAGCGGAAGAGTAGCCGCAGTTGCTCCGCACGGCGTATTGTTCAGAGGAGCATCGGAAGGGAAAATAAGACAAGCCGTAATAGAAAAGAATTTGATTGACGCAGTAATAGGTTTGCCTGAAAATCTGTTTTACGGTACCACGATTCCTGCTTGCATCATTGTGTTCAGACAGGGCAAAAAGAACAAGGACATTCTTTTTGTGGACGCTTCGAAAGAGTTCCAGAAGGAAAAAGCGAAGAACAAACTCAAACCCGAAAACGTGCAAAAAATCGTGGCGGCGTATAAGAGTTATGCAAGCGGTGATTATGCCGGCGCAGAGATCGAGAAATACAGCCATGTCGCAACGTTGGACGAGGTGAAAAAGAATGGTTTCAATCTCAACATTCCGCGCTATGTCGATACCTTTGAAGAAGAAGAAATCGTCAATATTGACGAAGTGAACGCCGAAATCGCCGATTTGCAAGCTCAAATTGCCGATGTTGAAGCGCAAATGTCGCAGTATCTCAGAGAACTGGGATTGGAATAAAAAGAGGGATAGCAAATGAAAGATGAAAAAAATCTTTTAATAAGAAACAGTACCGCGGAGTTCCTCACCTTTGAATTGCAATCGCAGCAGGATTCTATTGAGGTGCGCTATGAAGACGAAACAATATGGCTAACGCAAAAGATGATGTCCATGTTGTTTGATGTTAGCATCAAAACCATTAATGAACACTTGCAAAACATATACGCGTCGGGAGAGTTAGAAAAGGAAGCAACTGTCCGGAAATTCCGGATAGTTCAAATTGAGGGCGCAAGACAAGTTGCAAGAGATGTGGACCACTACAATCTCGATGCTGTGATTTCTGTCGGTTATCGAGTAAATTCTATCAAAGCAACAGAGTTCCGCCGTTGGGCGACGCAGGTACTCAAGCATTTTGCGATACGCGGATATGTGATCGATAAAAAGCGAATGGAAAACGGAGCTTATCTCGGAGAGGACTACTTTGAGAGATTGCTTGAAGAGATTCGAGAGATAAGGCTCAGCGAAAGGAGGTTTTATCAAAAAGTAACAGACATATATGCCACCAGCGTGGACTACGACCCAAAGTCTTCTATATCCAAGCAGTTTTTTGCAACTGTGCAGAACAAACTGCATTTTGCAGTAACGGGAAATACGGCAGGTGAACTTATCGTCGCAAGGGCGGATAGCCAAAAGGAAAACATGGGCTTGACATCTTGGGAAGGTTCGCCCGACGGCAAGATAATGCTCAGCGACACAAAAGTCGCAAAAAATTATCTGTCAAAAGAAGAGTTAGATTCGCTTGGAAGACTTGTCAACTCATTTCTCGATATTGCGGAAGATTTTGCTCACAGACGGGTGCCTATGACGATGCAGGATTGGGCAACAAGACTTAACGATTTCTTGCGACTCACGGGCAGAGAGGTGTTGCAAAATGCAGGCACGGTATCAAGAGAAGACGCACTTCTTCATGCAGAAAGCGAATTTGAGAAATACCGTATAGTTCAAGATAAGCTTTACAAAAGCGATTTTGACAAGCTTGTGGAAGATAGTAAAAAGAAATAAGCAATATTTTTTATACAAGTGAGGCTGTTTAAGAAGGAGAAAGCAAAGAATGAGTTTTACCTATGAAATATTAGAAATATGGAAGAGACGCGGAGCGGACAATAAATCGAAGAATACATACGAAATGATAAATAAACTGTTAGAACAATACTGTAGTGATATTGTTGATGTAAACAGCAACTCTGTGTTTCTACAAGGTTCATACGCAAATCATACTAACATCAAAGAAGATAGCGATATTGATGTGGTGATTTTAGCAAACGATGTGTTTTCACATAATGCTAGAGAAGTTTTGCCTCAGAGCAAAATCGAAGAATTTAATCGAACATATTATCCGAGTGATGAAACCTTATCAAATTTTAAAGAGAAGTTATATCAACGGATAAACGGTAAAGTTATATGTGGAAAAAAAATGTTTTTGGAGAGAGGAAACAAAACATTAAAGTTCAATCAAAACAACGAATATAGTGAGTATGTTTCTGTCGATATTGTTCCGGCCTTTGAATATAGAAAATATAATCCAAATAGTGTGGTTGACAAGGATAAGCAAGCGGAAGGAATTAAGATATACGACAGCCGAACAAAAGAGTACATAATTAACTATCCTAAAATCCATAAAGCAAATGGCGAAGCAAAAAATCAAGTATATAGAACCGACGGCAATTATAAAGAAACGGTAAGAATATTCAAGCAAATAAAAAAGCATTTGATTGATACCGGAGAAATACATGAAAGTTTGATGCCATCATACCATTTAGAATGCATGTTATATAATGTGCCTGATAATTTGTTCAAAAAGGATTTGCCAAAACGGATTGATGCTATTCTATCGTGGCTGGAAGAGAATTTGAATGACAAATTTGTTGAGCAACACGAGATGACGCGTTTGTTCATCGATAAACAAGCGCTGTGTGATGCAAATATGTTCTTGCAACATAGCATATTCCTTTCTAACCATTGGAGGGGATAATGATTACATACGGACTTACAAAAGAATACAGGTACAAGCTTTATATGGTATTGGTGGTTTTCTCATTGTTGATAGAATATACCTTGTATACTTTTGGGATTAGCAAAATTGAAGCGGGAGAGCAATGGGATTTTGTTGTGCAGTTGCTGTTGTCTATGGTGTCGTTTTCAACAATTGTTTCTATTATGATATTACTAATAGACAAGCTATTTTTGAGGTTTAACAAAATCAATGGGAAATATGACATCGCAATAAGCAGTAGTTACAACGATAATACAACTATAAACGCGACATTAAAGGTTGATGTAGGGTTGTTGAAGGCAAAAATTGCACTTGAAACATCAACTTCAAAATCTATTAGCAAAACCGTATTTATCGACAATCAAGACAAAGATAATTGTCAAATAGTATATACATATCATAATAACGGCAACTGCTACAATGGAAATGAATTGGCGAAGCATGAGGGCACTTGTATTTTAACTTTCAACAAGAAAGAGTTAATAGAAGGTTATTATTACAATGGTGCAGAAAGAAAAACTCATGGAACATTTGTAATAAAAGGGAAAATCAATGAACGCAAGAATAAAAGAGCAGATTGAACAAATCAACAGTGGGATTGTACCGGAGGGGTATCAAAAAATCGCCTTCGGGATTTTTCCATGCGATTGGGAAACTAATAAAACACTTGGGGATCTTGGTCAATTTAGTAAAGGCAAAGGTATCCCGGGAAACAAACTGACAAGTGAGGGAGTGCCTTGTGTCGGGTATGGTGATATTTATATGAAATATAATTATCACTTTGAAAATGCGCAAAGTTTTGTGGACGAACAAACGGCGGCAGAAAGTCAAAAGATTGGAAAAGGCACGCTATTGTTTACGGCAACTGGTGAAACAGCCGAGGAAATCGGCAAATGTGTATGTTATAACGGAGAAAAAGACATATATGCGGGAGGAGATATTATTACTTTCGTTCCGTATGTGTTAAACAGTTTGTTTATTGCATATCAACAATATCAAAGCTATGCATTAAGGCAAAAAGCAAGTTTTGGGCAGGGACATTCGGTCGTACATATTCAAAAGGACAGATTGGAAAAACTGCATATCGCTTTCCCAAAATCCACACAGGAGCAGGCGAGGATTGCAGAGATTTTGATGCAATGGGATAAGGCGATTGAGTTGCAAGGGAAATTGGGGGAAGCATACCAAAAGCTGAAAAAATATTGCTTGAACAAAATGTTTCCGAAACAGGGTAGCAATGTTCCCGAAATCCGTTTCCCCGGTTTCACCGCTCCTTGGGAACAGTGTAAGTTTGCAGAAGTATATTCATTTGCATCGGAGGGAGGCACCCCTGATACTAATACAGACGCCTATTATCGGAATGGAACAATCCCTTTTGTCCGCATAGAAGATACAGAAAACAAGTACATAGATTCTGTAAAGACTTTCATTACAGAAGAAGGGTTGAAGCATAGTTCTGCTTGGCTAATTCCCTTAGGTAGTGTGATATTTACTAATGGTGCAACGGTCGGAAATGTGGCAATAAACCGCATTCCTGTTGCAACAAAGCAAGGAATTTTAGGAATTATACCAAATAAAACTGTAACAGCCGAATACTTGTACTATTTGCTTTCCTCTGGATTTTTCCAGCGTGAAGTTCGAAATAGGCAAGCAACTGGGACATTTGCTACGATCATTCTAAAGAACTTAAACGAAATCAATGTTTTTGTTCCTGATAAAGCTGAGCAACAAAAGATTTCCGGGTATTTATCGTCGATAGACAACCTTATCACCCTTCATCAGAAAAAGCGTGAAAAGCTGGTGGCTCAACGCAAGATTTTGCAACAATACCTTTTGACGGGCATTGTGAGGGTATAACTATGTGTTTGGAAATGTACAATCCCGATTATCCTGAATTAAAATATGCGGTAAAATTCTGGTGTTCACTTGTTGGAATTGAGCCGATAGAGATAAGGGAGCGAATTTTTAGGTTCAATAGTACACTGTCGTTTTATATCTATGAAGAGGATAACGCACAACATAACAGGCTGCATTTCCACGCAAAGATAAACCATGAAAAAGTAGCTTCTATATATTTGGACAATTTAGAAGTCGATTTTATGAGCAGCAAAATCAAGGCAAGCGATAAAAACACCATTGTGGGGTGGGTGGAAAGAAACAGGCAGGTTTTGCAGGAAATATGCAAGAAAAACGGAGGGGGCTTTGAAATACCTTTTCAAAGTTTCGTGTGTTAAGTGCAAAGAGCTGCAGCCGGAAGATTAAGAATGAGGTAAAAAAAGGAATGAATGGAATGAATAAATTTGAGGAGCACTTATATAAAGAAGTTCTTAAAAGAATTGTTGACGGCAACGATAGATATCCGCAAAGCGTCAAAGATGACCTTAAGCAGATAGTTGATAGTGCGCATAGCTTCGAAGAATTGTTTGAGTCGATGCTCATTTATTTTGCCGGTAAAAGAAGCAATATGTTTTAGGAGAAAAATATGCTAGACCACAGAATTTTCAACGAAAGACCAGAGTGTCAAGAACGGATGTTGCGATTCTTGGAAAAGCTGGGATACGAATATGTAAGCAGAAGCGAAGCGGAACTTAAAAGGGGTAAGCTCGCGAATGTGTTGTTCACTGACGAAATCATAAAATTCATGCGTGGGCAGCATTACACTTACATGGGGTTTGAAAGACCTTTTTCCGATGAATCCATTTACAGGGCGATCAAGGAGCTGGATGTGTCTCTTTTGCAGGGGCTTGCTTTGGCAAGCAGAGAAATATATAATCTGTTGACTTTGGGGATAAGCGTAGAAGAAAAGATTGTCGTCGATAAAAACGAGCCTGTCAAAAAGTCGTTCGACCTCAAATATATAGATTTCGAGCATCCCGAAAAAAATATATGGCAGGTGACAGACGAGTTCAGCGTTGAACGCGCGAACGGACAATACGCACGCCCCGATATTGTTATATTATGCAATGGTATTCCGCTCGTTGTTGTAGAGTGCAAAAAATCCAGTATTGACATTCTTGAAGGCGTTTTGCAGAATGTCAGGAACATGCAGCCGGATTATATTCCGCAGCTTTTTAAGTATGCGCAGCTTGTCATGGCGGTCAAGCCCGAAAAAGTTTTGTACGGGACGGCAGGAACTCCGGCGGAATATTTTGTGGAGTGGCGCGAAGACTCGGACAGTATCGAATGGCAGCAAGAGTTATGCCGTAAGTGTTCGCCTGACGGACAAATTACCGAGCAGGACAGGATTTGCGTTTCGTTGCTCGAACAGAAAAGGTTGCTTGACATTGTTCAATATTTTGTTTTGTACGACAACAACATAAAAAAAGTTTGTCGTCATCAGCAGTATTTTGCCGTCAACAAAACCATGGACCGCATTAACGGTAAGGATAAAGCCGAAAGTCAAGGCGGTGTGATATGGCATACGCAGGGTAGCGGTAAGTCGCTTACAATGGTGATGTTGGTCAAAAAAATTCAGATCGACAAAGCCGCTGAAAATCCACGGTTTATCGTAATTACGGATAGAAAAAATCTCGATAAACAGATTAAAGATAATTTTGCCAATACGGCGATGGAACCAGTGAGGGCTGCGACCGGTAAAGGTCTGAAAACATTGCTAAAAGACAAAAGTAATGTCGTTATCACAACTTTAATAAACAAATTCGAGAGTGTATGCAGGTATAGATATCTTGATCCCGACAGCGAGAAATTTTATATTTTGATTGATGAGGCGCATAGAAGTGAATACGGAAGTATGTTCAACTACATGCGAGATGTTTTGCCCAAAGCCACATTGATTGCGTTTACAGGTACGCCGCTCATCGCAAGCAGAAAGAAGAATACATATCAAAAATTCGGTGCGCCCATTCATAATTACACGATGGATGAATCCATTTCTGACGGAATAACCGTGCCGCTCGTTTATGAAGGAAGAAAAATTGTTCTGACGCCTCCGAGTGATAATATAGATGTGTATTTTGATTCACTCACGGATGGGCTTCCTGTCAACATGAAAGAAGAACTGTCGAATAAATTCAGTCGATTTGAAAGTATTGCAAAAGCCAAAAGCCGATTGAATGTTATGGCGTTTGATATATGTGACCATTTTGTCGGATATTGTATTCCCAAAAAACTAAAGGCCATCGTAGTGTGTTCTTCGCGTGTTGCGGCGGTTCAGGTCTACAACATCATGAAAAAGAACGAAATTATGGGAGTGCGTCCAAAGGTTGTAATTACATTCGGCTCAAAGTCCGATGAAGACGGAGATGTCTCTATACCCGATGCAGATTTTGCCCTTATCAACGAATATCGCAATACCGTTGTGAAACCTTTGTTCGGGATCAATGATGATAAGTATTACGATACGGTTTGCAGTCAATTTAAGGATCCCGAAAATGACGATGTCAACATTCTTATTGTAAAGGATATGTTGTTGACGGGATTCGATGCGCCGGTAGCAGGTGTTCTTTATGTTGACAAGTCAATGAAGGAACACAATTTGTTGCAGGCTATTGCCCGTGTCAACAGGGTATTTGACGGCAAAGATTTTGGCTTGATCATAGACTACCGGGGAATTTTCACCAAATTGAATAAAGCAATAGACCTCTATGCCGATGCAGAGTCGGGAATGCGAAACTTTGATGAAAGCGATTTGAAAGGAATGGTCTACGGTACTGAAGATGAAAAACTAAAACTTCGCACGGCTTATGCCGAACTCAGAGATATGTTCGCCGAATACGATAAAAATACTCCTGCGTCGGTTTGGCAATCTTCACTCAAAGACGAAGCGAAAAGAAAAGAATTTTATGAGAAATTAAGGAGATTTGCTCAGCTGCTTAATTTGGCAGTATCCAATAGAGCCTTATATATCGAAATCGGATATGAAGGAATTGAAAAATACAAGCAAGAGTATCTGTTCTTCAGAAAGCTGAAAGACAAAGTCATGAGCCGAAATGACGATTCGGTGGAGTTTTCTAAATATGAGAAGGGAATCAAGAACCTTATAGACACATTCGTCAATTCTTCAGAGGTCTTGGAGATTGTCAAACCTGTTTCGATTGGCGATAAAAAATCTATGACGGAACTCCTCAACAGCATGGATTCAAACGAAGCGAGAGCCGACGCAATTAAAACTAGAATTGAGTCGAGTTTGAAACAGGTTCGATATGACGATCCTCTTAAATTCGAGGAGTTTTCCGTAAAAATCAAAAAAACGATAGAAGAGTATGATTTGTCGCGCGATGCAGATAAATATTTTCAGCAAATGGAAATTTTGGCGGAGGATTTCAGACAGGGAATATCTCGTAGCGAATATCCGTCCAGCATTGCGGCAGACGGCGACAGCAAGGCTTTTTATGGCAGCATTGTAGTGACGCTCAGAAATAAAGGCATTAATGTTACAAATGACATCGAAGAAATTTTAGCAACATATGCCGTAAAAATAAAAGAGGTTATAGTTCGTAATACCAAGAGAGATTGGAAGTACAACCAGATGGTGCATAAAGACATACACAGAGCCTTGGACGATGTGCTGTTTGATATGTTTGACAGTATCGGAATTGTAATAGACAGAAGCAATGTCGATTTGCTTGACTTGGTGACAGACGAAATACTAAAGGTAGCGGTTGCAAGATTTTAATGGAAGAACTCGCATTAAGCACGGAATCGTCGTGCGGGACAATTAAGGTAGTCCTATTAAGAAAAAATATAAAAAATGTGCATTTGAGAGTCTATCGAGACATGACTGTCAAACTTTCAGTTCCTTACTGCGTGCAAGCAGAATGGATTGAAAATTTCTTGAATAGTCGTAAAGATTGGATTGTCAAAAAGCTCGAAATCTACCGCTCGACAGAAGGATATAACAATCTTTTTGCATTAGCAAGCGGTTCTTCTACGCAAATGCTTGGAAAAGACATGCGAATAATTAAAGTCAAAGGCGATAAAAATCAAGTGAGTGTGGATGAAAATAAAATTCTTGTCCACATAAGAGATTATGGAGACGAAAGCGCTTTAATTAAACTTTTCAGCGATTGGTGGAGAAAGCGCGCGATGGAAGTTTGCTCAGAGCAAGTAGATATTTTGTATAAATCCGTTTTTAGAAAATTCGGAATAGAAAAACCCGAAATTCATATAAAAAAAATGAAAACCCTTTGGGGAAGTTGTACAAAGGGAAGAAATAAAATTACCCTTAACGAATACCTGTTAAAGGCAGATTTGCTGTGCATTCAGTATGTCGTTCTCCACGAAATGACTCATTTATTGTATCCCAATCATGGTTCGGAATTTTATAATTTTTTAACTGTTCATATGCCTGATTGGAAGGAAAGAAAAAAACAACTTGATATGGAGGTCGTTCAAGGGCTTTAAGAGCTGTTGCTGAATAGCAATACAATTTGTAAAATATTGGCATAAAGCCAAAAAGGCAAAGCGGTCAAAGATAGCGTTAAAATTTATAACAAAACGCAAGCTGAACTTTTCGGTTCGGCTTGCGTTTTTTATATGGTACACCCGGCAGGAGTCGAACCTGTGACCTTCAGAATCGGAATCTGACACTCTATCCAGCTGAGCTACGGGTGCGAGCACACTTATTCTAGCCCTTTTTTGCGGGATTGTCCAGCACTTGCGCAAGCGGCGGATGTAAATACAGACGCAGGCGTCAGGGGCGGGGAAACGGAAAATACGTTTGCCGCCGTCTGCAAAAACCGACGATTTTTTGCAAAATTTTTTTGATTTTTATATTGACACGGTGTCAGAACGGTGCTATATTACAGTCGCTGACACGGTGTCAGAATGTTCCCCGATAAAAATTTACGGTCGGGCGAGGGCGGCGGGGACCCCGTCGCGCCGGTGCCGAATAAGGGAAGAGGAAGGAGAAAAATGCCGAAAGGGTCGAAGGAGCTCGAAAACCAAAGACGCGAGGAAATCGTGGACGCGTGCGGAAGGCTGTACGCCGTGCGCTCGTTTAAGGACATCACCATAAAGGACATCGGCGGCGAAACGTCTTTCACACGCACGTCGATTTATAATTATTTCGTCAACAAAGAGGAGATTTTCCTCGCGCTGTTCGCACGCGAATATATGAGGTGGGGCGACGCTTTGCAGGAGGCGGCGGAGCGCGGCGGCAGCGGAACGGAAGAGTTTGCGGACGTCGTGGCGGCTTCGCTCGCGGAGCGGCCTTTTATGCTGAAACTGCTGGCGATGAATATGTACGATATGGAGGACAGCAGCAGGCAGGAGCGGCTTGTCGAATTCAAGCGCGCCTATGCGCGTACGATGGACAATATGCGCGCGTGCTATGCGGCGTTTTTCCCTGCGGACGACGGGGCGGAGAGATTTATCCTTTCGTTTTATCCCTTCCTGTTCGGCATATATCCTTACACCAGCGTGACTGAAAAACAGCGCAGCGCAATGGATGCGGTCGGAATGACGTACGCATTGCCGTCCGTGTACGAACTTGCGCGCGAAACGATATTGAAACTACTCGGAAAATGACGGAGGCGAATATGGCAAAGAAAATTCTGGTGGCATATTTTTCGTGCACGGGGACGACCGGGCGCGTCGCGAAAGAGCTCGCGGCCGCGGCGGGCGCCGACATTTACGAAATCAGACCCGCACGCCCATACACCCGCGCGGACCTGGATTGGACAAACCGATTGAGCCGCAGCACAGTGGAGTGCAAAGACAAGACGGCAAGACCCGAACTTGCCGACCGCGCGGCGCGTGTAGAGGATTACGACGTCGTGTTTGTGGGATTTCCCGTATGGTGGTACACCGCTCCGAACATAATCTGGACTTTCCTCGAAAGTTACGATTTTTCGGGCAAGACGGTCATCCCGTTCGGGACGTCGGGCGGCAGCGGACTGGGAAACACGGAAAAGACGATGAAGGAACTGTGTCCTTCCGCGGACGTGCGGCAGGGCAGGGTGCTCAACGGCAGACAAACTCCCGAACGGCTCGCGGAATGGGTCGGCGGACTGAAACTTGATTAAAAGGAGAAAGAAAAATGCTCGGTAATTTCACTTATTGCAACCCCACGAAACTTTATTTCGGCAAGGACGCTCTGGAAGGACTGAATGCCGAACTCCCCAAATACGGCAAAAACGTGCTGCTGGTGTACGGCGGCGGGTCGATAAAGCGCAACGGAATTTACGACAAGGTCGTCGCCGCGCTGAAAGCCAACGGCAAAAACGTGACGGAGGATGCGGGTGTGATGCCCAATCCCACCGTGGAGAAACTGTACGAAGGGTGCGAACGCGCCCGCGCCTGCAAGGCGGACCTCATTCTTGCGGTCGGCGGCGGGTCCGTGTGCGACTATTCGAAAGCGGTGTCCGTGTCCGCCTACTGCAAGGAAGACCCGTGGGACAAATATTTCCTGCGTATGGAAGACGTGGACAACGAGATTATCCCCGTCGGATGCGTGCTTACGATGGTCGGCACTGGCAGCGAAATGAACGGCGGTGCGGTCATCACCAATCACGCGCAGAAGCTCAAAATAGGGCACGTGTTCGGCGACAACGTGTTCCCGAAATTCTCCGTGCTCGACCCCGAGTTCACCTACACGCTGCCCGAATATCAGATGAAAGCGGGATTTTACGACATAATGTCCCACATTCTCGAACAGTATTTTTCGGGAGATGACGACAACACGTCCGACTACATTTCCGAAGGTCTGTTGCGGTCGCTCATTCACAGCGCGGAAATCGCGGTCGAAGACCCCCGCAACTACGAGGCTCGCAGCAACATAATGTGGACGGCGACGTGGGCGCTCAACACGCTTATCGCAAAAGGCAAGACCACAGACTGGGAAGTGCATATGATAGGTCAGGCGGTGGGCGCTTATACGGACGCGACGCACGGTATGACGCTGTCGGCGGTGTCTATGCCTTACTATCGCCTCATAATGCCGTATGCGGCGGACAAATTCGCGCGTTACGCCGTGAACGTGTGGGGAGTGGACGCTGCGGGCAAGAGCAAGGAAGAGGTCGCGCGCGAAGGGCTTGACGCAATGGAAAAGTGGATGAGGAAGATAGGGCTTGTGATGAACATCTCCGACCTCGGCGTGACGGAAGATATGCTGGAAGGCATAGTCAAATCCACTTTCATAATGCAGGGCGGCTATAAGGTGCTGACCGAAGAAGACGTGATGAAGGTGCTGCGCGAAAGTATGTGACTACGCGCGGCAAAACGGAAAAAGCCTTCCTTTGCGGAAGACTTTTTGCTTTTGCTCATTCCTTTTAGACGGAGTGGGGACGGCGGAGATACGGCGGCGCGCAGAAGGAAAGACCGCATCTTGCCCTGACGGAAGGGAGAAGCAGCGACACTCCGACGGCTGCCGCCGCCGCGGCGGCGGACAGCGCGTAAGCCGTCCACAGCCCGTCCGCGCCGAGCGCGGAAGAAAGACCGAAGGAGAGGGGCAGAAAGAGCAGGAAATTCACGGCGAAGAACGCGGCGGACAGGATTTTCCGTCCCGTCGCCTGCAACGCCGCGCCCGCAATCAGCGGCACGGGCATAAACAACAGCGCGGGGGCGGCAATGCGCATTCCTCTTGCGCCGTAAGCGACAAGGCGTGCGTCCGAAGTGAAAATCCGCATCAGAAGCCCCGGTATGCTTTCGCCTATGACGAAAGCCGCCGCGGCACACGAGAGCGCAATCAGCAGACAAAGCCGCGCCGCGGTGCGCGCACGACCGCCTTTTCCCGCGCCGTAATTGTATCCGACGACGGGAGCGAGCGCCTGCGCGGCGGCGGTGAACGGCACGACCGCAAGGGTGATTATTCTGTTCATATAGCCGAATGCGGTGACGCCCGTTTCGCCGTCGATTTTGCTGAGCACGCTGTTTATTATCAAAGAAATCAATGATAAAGTGCCCATTTGGATGAGTGACGGCACGCCTATGGCGAATATCGAACCGATATCGCGCAAAGACGGACGGACGCCCGAAAAGGAGAGGGAGGAGAACCTCGTGAAGAAGAGCACGCTCATCGCGAAACTGACGAACTGGGACATCACCGTAGCGGCGGCGGAGCCTGCCACGCCCCAGCCGAGCGCGAGGATGAACACCGCGTCGAGTACGATGTTGAGAGTGACGGGAATGACCCAAATCAGGAGGGAATATACGTTTTTGCCTTCCGCGCGGATTATGGAAGAAAACCCCGTTGAAAAGACGTTGCCGGCTAAGATTATGGTGAAATACGTCTTTGCGTGCGGCGCCAGGTCGCCCGTCGCGCCCATTCCCGCAAGCAATGATGGCATAGCCGCAAATCCCACCGCGGTCACGGCTAACGCCGTCAGGTAAAATGCGGTCATCGCGCTCAACGTCGCCCTCGCCGCACCTTTGTCGTCGCCGCATCCGAGGCGGCGCGACACTATCGACGCCGCGCCCCCGCCTATCGCGGTGGATATTGCGCCTTGCAGTATGACGAAAGGGTAGACTGCCGAAACGCCGCCCATTGCGGTGTCGCCCACTCCCCACGCCACGAACAGCGCGTCCGTGAGAGAGTACACGGAGTTGAGCAGCAGCCCCGCAAGAGCGGTGAGGGCAAAGCCTGCCACGAGCCTGCCGACATTTTCCGTGCCCAGTCTGTCCGCGCTCTTTTTTGCGGAGTGCGCGCCTGCCGCGCTCATTTTGTCTCTTTCAGCGCCTTGAAACCTTTGGAATAGGCAAAGGCGGAACTGATTACGTTGCGCCACCACCCGAACATAAAGGGCGTGTAGCGGTAATATTTCTCCACCTCCTGCAAAAGTCCCATATACGCCATCATCACCGCCCAGCGGATTTCGTGCTCGCGGTCGACGGGCACGGGGTCTTCCGCGACGGAATTGTACGCTTTTACGCTTGCGGTCTTTTCGCGGAAAGGCTTGAAAAATTCCAGACAGACGAAGTCCGCCATACGGTCGCCCCAGAACATACGTTCGGGGTCAATCCACCAATATTTTTTGCCGAGCGGAGTGTCCGAAACGATTATGTTCGGCATCCATATGTCATAGTTGACCATACGGCAGTCCGCCTTTTTCAGTACGTCGGCATAGCGGTCTATGTATCGCAGGAGTTTTTTTCCTCTTCGGGAATGCATTCCCTTTCTCCGCCCGTCGGCGAGCAGGGTTTCGACCAGCGCGCGTATTGCGGCATACCAGTCGGGAAAATGCTCACCCTGCGTGTATCCGAAAAATTCGCCGCGCACTTTGTGTATCTCCGCCGCCATCTGCGCCAGCTTTTCCGTGAGTGCGGCGCTTTCTTCTTCCGTCATTTTGTCGGAGGGGTGGACGCCGTCGAGTTTCTGCATCACGAACCAATCGGCAGGCAGAAGCTCGTGCGAAAAATCCGAAAAATACACTTCGGGCACGGGGATGTCGGTGCGTCGGCGCATAACGTCGTACCAATATGTTTCGGCACGCATCATGTCTTTTTCGTAGGTGAGCACCTTGTCCGAGTCGGACGGCGCGATTTTGAGGGCGTATTCCTTTCCTCCCGCTTTGACCGCGAGCACGGTGTTGAACTCTCCCGCCCCCAGCGGCTCGACTTTCTCCGCCTTCCCTATGCCGGCTTTGAGGCATATTGCATTGACCGTTGCGAGGTCGACATCGGTTTTGCTCCTGCTTTTCATAAGTCCCCCTTCTGCTCGTCGCACGCGGACGCACATAAGTTATGAGAAAAGTTTAGAGGTGGAAGCGGAGCAATAATATCAAAAATGCGATAAAATTGTCACAAATACGACATTTTGAAAAAGGAGTGTTACAATGATGCGGGAGGCGGATATGAACGAAAAACCTTACGGCATAGAAATCGCCCCGACGGGCGGCGACCCCGTTTTTGCGCAGAGGGAAACGGGTGTAACGCACACCCCGTACGAAACGGAAAAAGTGTTTTATTCCTGCATCAGGGCAGGGGATGCGGAAGGCGTAAAGAAGTTTTTCGGCGATTATCTCGCGCAGGGGATAGTCGTCGGCAGAATGTCCGCCGACTCGCTCACGCAGATGAAATATTTCGCGGTGTGCTGCGTCACGCTCGCCTGCCGCTATGCGATACTCGGCGGTTTGGAGGAGAGCGAAGCGTTCAATTTCAGCGACGAGTGTATTCGGCGCGTGGACGCAATGAAAGACGGAGAGGAAATTATGTCCTTTCTTATGCGCCGCGCCTGCGACCTTGCCGAAAGAGTGGGCGGCGCGGGGACGGCGGCGGACGTGCCTCCTCCCGTGAGGAAGTGCCTGAACCGTATCAGCCGCAATCTGCACGGGAAAATCACCTTGTCCGAGCTTGCTGAGCATTGCGGACTGTCGCGGGACTATCTGTCCCTGCTGTTCAGGAAGAGCGTCGGGGG
>ULRR01037852.1_pt1 | contig 47674 bp, 46 predicted proteins | sample 1955651 | NCBI WGS metagenome assembly ULRR01 (sample SAMEA4835688, study PRJEB28245) | human gut metagenome | biome: gut microbiome; material: fecal sample | place: Denmark | collected 2008
ATAAAGACAATAATATAACAATAGAATATCAAAATGGCAGTATTAACTTTTTAGGAATGACAAAAAAAGGAACGAAATGTTATTTATATTTTGATAAACAAACAGCAAAGAAAGTAGATACTATACTAGGACAAATTGATGTTAACTTAGATATACCAGATTTTAGTAAAACAGCCCAGGAAAGTTGTAGCGATACAAGTATATGTGAAGAGACAAATGGAATCTATGAGAGTATAGATGATTATGGAACAACTTATTATTATAGAGGGGCAGTCAATAATAACTGGGTCAAATTTGCGGGATATTACTGGCGAATCATCAGAATCAATGGAGATGGATCTATTAGATTAATCTATAATGGAATAAGTACAGTGACAACAGGAACAAGTATGCAAATAGGTACAAATGCATTTAATAGTTCATACAATGATAATATGTATGTAGGCTACATGTACACAAGTGGACAAGTGCATGGACTTGGAAGTAGTAGTACAATTAAAGGAGTATTAGATAGTTGGTATCAGACAAATATAGCAAATAAGGGATTTGGAAATAAAGTAAGTACAGAAGCAGGATTCTGTGGAGATCGGGAGCCAAGTACAGATAGATCAACAAGTAATGGCTCAGGAGGAGCAGGAACAACAGAAACATACTATGGAGAAAGTATTAGACTGATAAGTAATAAAACACCAACATTAAAATGTGGCAATAGTTCAGATTTGTATACCGTAAATGGAAGTAATAAAGGAAATAAAGTGTTATCTAATCCGATCGGATTAATAACAGCAGATGAAGTAGCTATGGCAGGAGGAGTATCTGGACAAACTAATCAAAGTTATTACCTATATACAGGAGAATTCTACTGGACCATGTCTCCAGCTTATTTCAACGCGGGTTGTGCTCGTGTGTTCGGTGTAGATTCAGCGGGTTATCTCTTTGGTAATCGCTCTGTAGCTTATGCGTACGGTATCCGTCCCGTCATTAATATAGCTAGTGATATAACAATAAAAAGTGGAAATGGCACTTCCTCAACACCGTATGAAATCTAATTTTTAAGGAACATTTTGTTCCTTTTTCTTTGTATAAATATCAATAAACATATATTGAAATTTACAAATTTTATCGATATAATAATATTAATACATAACTAAAAGAGGTGTAGCAATGACTAAATTTTTAAATACTAGCTATAAAGTAATATTAAGTATTTTAATGATTCTATTTTTGTATATTACAGTTGTAAGTGCATTTTATGGAATAGATCAAAATTTATCTTTTATTGTGGTAATAATTGGTACAGTCATAACTTTCTTTTTATTCAAATTTATTTATCAAAAACTAGATAAATTAACAGATAAGAAAATAAAGCTAATTGCGATCATTTTAAGTATAGCCTTTTTTATTGGTCTTTTATTAATTGGTTTATTTTTGCCAATATCATCAGTTACTGATTTATCTCATATTATTGAATATGTAAATCGTATGATAAGTGAAGGAAGTTTAACGATAACAGGATCTTACTTTTCTAAGTATACGAATCAAATCCCTTTATTAATATTTGTTTATGGTTTTACTAAAATAGGAAGTATTTTTGGCTGTACAAATGTGTTATTAATGGGTACTATTTTTAATGCTATCTTCATGTCTATTACTGCTTATTTTATTTACTTAATAGGAAAAGAATTAAAAGGGCCCAAAACAGGATTACTTGCTTTAATATTTATGGTTATAAATCCCATCTTTTATTTATATACCTCATATTTTTATACAGATACGCTTTGTATGCCTTTTGCAGTCATAGGACTTTATTTAATCATTAAATCAATTAAAGTTAATAATACAAGAAACAAGATTATCTTAGGAATTTTATCAGGACTTACTTTTTTTATAGGTCTAAAAGTCCGTATTGTTGTAATTATTCTTTTAATTGCTTCCATAGGATATATTTTTATTAATAAACAAGTAATAAATAAAGTAAAAATATATTTAGCCTTATTTTTAGGATTAATAATAGGTTTCTTAGGCTTTAAAGGTATTCAAAATAGTTTTAATGTAGCCTTAGATGAAAATGCTTCATTTCCTATAACTCACTGGATCATGATGGGATTAAATGAAGAATATACAGGCGGATATAATAGTATAGATCATGACATAACCTATAATGCTCCCACAAAAGAAGCTAAAAAAAATGAAAATATAAAAGTAATAAAAGAAAGAATAAAGTCTTTAGGTCCTATAGGACTAACAAAATTAGAAGCTTCTAAAATTGCCCGTACATGGTCAAGTGGAAATTATGGCGTCTATGCTAAATTAAATAATACTAGAAACGGTAGTGGTATTTATGAGTATTTAGGTGGTTATGGAAATACTACTATCTTTATGAAGTATACTCTTCAAATACTAAAAACTTATATTAGCTTTATGATTCTCCTAGGATTAGGGCAAATAATTAGAAAAAAAGAAATAGAGTATAATTATGATGCTATAATCTATATTGGTTTATTTGGAGCAATTCTCTTTTATATTTTATGGGAATCCGCTCAAAGATATAGCTTATCTTTTTTACCATGGATGATAATTCCTTTAGGATTAATTTATTCTAAAATGAATAATAAAGAGAAAAAAGAAGAAAAAAGTAAAGAGAACGTTAAAAAAATATTATTCCTAAAAAAAGGACCTAAAATTGCTAGTATCGCTCTAATGTTAATAACTCTTCTTTTACTAACAATTAATTTTTCTAAATATGCATTAGATACAAATACTTATGAAGATGTACGAATATTATCTTACCGAGGATTTAATACTATAGAAATAGATAATAATACCATTTCCCAAACATTTCATACATTAGATAATTTTAATCAAATAAAAATTCGTTTCAATAATAAGAATGAACAAATAGAAAGTATTTATTTATTTCGTTTATATGATGAAAATAATAAGCTATTAGTAGAAGAAGAATTTAATAGTAAGACTGTTAAAAATGGTAAAAATTATAAATTTAATTTTACAGAAATAAAACCTAATAAAGATACATATTATCGAATAGAAATATCTAAAATATCTAAAGATTCAGTATTAAGTATAGGTACATATAAAGAATCAGAATACTATAAATCCTATGCTGATGGTACTGTATATATAAATGATGATGAAGTAAGTGATACTTTTATTTTCCGAGTTGATTTAAAAAATGAAAGAACATACATGAGTGTAATCGCATATCTAATTTTAGCTTGTGCAATATTAGGGATAGAATATATAAGTCTAAAAGAATATCTATGGAAAAAGCCTTGAGAAAAAAGAAATAGATTGTTATAATGAAATAGAGGTGTAAAAATGTCTAAAATATTATATTTAGTAATACCATGTTATAATGAAGAACAGGTACTACCATTAACCAAAAAAGAATTAAAAGAAAAAATGTCAACTTTAATAAAATCTGATAAGATTAGTAAAGATAGTAAGGTAATGTTTGTAAATGATGGCTCAAAAGATAAGACATGGGATTTAATTGAAGAGTATCACAATGAAGATAATTTATTTGTTGGTATCAAACTTTCAAGAAATAAAGGACATCAAAATGCGTTACTAGCAGGACTTATGACTGCTAAAAAATATGCAGATATTACAATTAGTATGGATGCTGATTTACAAGATGACATCAATGTAATTGATAAAATGATTGAAGAAAATAATAAGGGAGCAGAAATTGTTTACGGTGTTCGTAGTTCTCGTAAAAAGGATAGTTGGTTCAAACGATTTACAGCAGAATCATTTTATAAATTAATGAGGCTTATGGGAGTAGAAGTTGTATTTAATCATGCTGATTGTCGATTAATGTCTAAAAGAGTACTAGATGAGTTAGAACATTTTGATGAAGTAAATTTATTTTTAAGAGGAATAGTACCCCTAATTGGTTTTAAAACATCTATAGCCACTTATGAAAGAAACAAAAGAGTAGCGGGAGAATCAAAATATCCATTAAAGAAAATGTTATCTTTTGCTTGGGATGGAATCACTTCTTTTAGTGTAAAACCTCTTAAAATGATTACCACACTAGGTTTTATTATGTTATTAATAAGTATTATTATGATTATTTATACTATTGTTGTTAAAATACTTGGTAATACTGTAGATGGCTGGGCTTTCATTATGTTATCAATTTGGTTTATTGGCGGACTTCAATTAGTATCAATTGGCTTAATAGGAGAGTATGTAGGTAAAATATATAGTGAGACAAAACGCCGTCCAAGATATATAATAGAAACAGAGTTAAAATAATAGGAAGTATTTTCGAAAGATATTTCCTTTTTTATTTAAAATAAAATTGTTAATCTTTTAGAACTAAAAAAAATAGTGTATAATAAAATAAGAAATGAGTGATAAAATGAATCCTGTTATGTTTTCTTTATTTGGAATAGAAATTCATTGGTATTCAGTTTTAATACTAATAGGAATTATAATTGGTTTAATTTTAATAGAAAAAGAAGGAAAAAGATTTAAATATTCTAAAGAGCTAATATTTAATATTTGCTTTTGGGCTATTATCTTTGGTATTATTGGAGCAAGAATCTATTATGTAATCTTTAATTTTTCATATTATCAAAATAATTTATTAGAAATATTTGCAATATGGAATGGTGGTTTAGCCATTCATGGTGGAATTATAGCGGGAGTAATCACAGTAATCTTTTTTGCTAAAAAATACCAGTTAAATTTCTTAAAACTGCTAGATATGGCTGTCCCAAGTTTGATTTTAGCTCAAGCAATTGGAAGATGGGGAAATTTCTTTAATGGTGAAGCTCATGGAATCGCTATTTCCTTATCAAAATTACAAGACTTATTAGTACCCAATTTTATAATTGAAGGAATGAATATAGGTGGTATTTATTATTTACCAACATTTTATTTTGAATCTTTGTGGTGTCTTCTTGGGTTTATAATCCTTCTAATTGTAAGAAGAATGAAATATATTAAAATAGGTGCTACTACAAGTATTTATTTAATGTGGTATAGTTTTGGAAGATTTTTTATTGAAGCATGGCGAACAGACTCTCTTATGCTAGGGGGATTTAAAGTAGCTCAATTAATATCTGTTTTATTATTTATTGTAGGATTAGTATATTTAATATATATAAGTAGAAAAGGAAAATATGAAGAATTATATAATGATATAAATGCAAATCGTGTCGTTAGAAAAGAGGAAAAATAATGTATGATTTAATTATAATTGGAATGGGTTTATCAGGGATAAGTGCTGGAATCTATGCGAAAAGATCAGGGCTAAAAGTGCTTATGTTAGAAGGAAGTACTCCAGGAGGAACTTTAAATAAAATAAATCAAATTGAAAATTACCCAGGTATATTATCAATCAGTGGTCCAGACTTTGCTTATAATTTATTTGATGAAGTAAATAAAATGCAAATAGAATATAAATTAGAGAAAGTAACAGATGTTATTTTAAATGAAAATAAAATAATTAAGACTAATCAAAATGTATATGAAACAAAATACTTATTAATTGCTAGTGGCAGAAGGCCAAAATTATTAGGATTAGAAGATGAAGATAAATTTTTAGGAAGAGGAATTAGTACCTGTGCATTATGTGATGGTCCCCTATATAAAAATAGTGATATCGCTGTAATTGGAGGAGGATCAAGTGCTTTAAGTGAAGCTTTATATCTTTCCAATATAGCAAATAAAGTATATCTAATTCATAGAAGAGAAGAATTTCGGGGTGAAGATACACTAATAAAAGCGGTAAAGGAAAAAGAAAACATTGAAATTATTTTAAATAGTGAAGTAGAAAAGCTAAAAATAGAATCTGATGTTTTAAAAGGGGTTATTCTAAAAGATAAAAGAGAGCTTTTTGTAAAAGGAGTATTTATATATATTGGTTTTATTCCCAACACAGACTTTTTATTAAATACGCCTCTCAAATTAGAAGATAACTATATTTTGACAGATGAACATCACATGACAAATATAAAAGGAGTATATGCAAGTGGAGATGTAACTAAAAAAGAAATTTATCAATTAATAAATGCAGCTAGTGAGGGAGCAGAAGCAATTATTAATATGACAAAAATTTAAGATAAGCTATTCAAAAGTATTTTTTTGTGATATGATTATTAAGTACAATATAGAGGTGTAAAATGAAAAAGAAATTGAAAAAAAAGAATTTAATAATAATAATGATTGTCGCTGTTTTATTAATAGGAGGTATAACCTCAGCTATATTTTTGACCAAATCTAATTCAAATAACGAACCAAGTAAAAATAAAGAGAAAGATAAAGATCCAAATATTCCTCAAGTAGAAATAGTGGATTTAAATAGTACTACTAGACCATATGCAGTTATGATTAACAATATAGGAGCAGCAAGACCATATCATACAGGCTTACAAGATGCCTATTTAGTATATGAAATGGTAGTAGAAGGAGGAATAACTAGATATTTAGCCCTATTTAAAGATAAACAAAATGAAACGGTAGGAAATGTTCGAAGTGCCAGACATTATTATTTAGACTATGTTTTAGAAAATGATGCTTATTATGTTCATTGGGGCTGGTCTCCTCAAGCACAAAGTGATATATCAAGTTTAGAAATTGATAATTTAAATGGTTTAACTTATAGTTCACCTTATTTCTTTAGAAAAAATATTAGTGGTGTAAGTACTGAACATAAAGCTTTTACCAACTTAAAAGAATTAGCCAATTTAGTAGATAAATTAGGATATCGAAAAGAAACAAACAAAGAGTTATTATTAAATTATAGTGCAACTACAGTAAAACTACCTGAAGAAGGAGTAATGGATGCTACCAATATTGATTTAAAATATTCTGGAAGTTCTATAACTAATTATGTATATGATAGTGAATCAAAAGTCTATAAACAATTTGTAAATGATAAAGCTCATACGGATTATGAAACCAAGAATCAATATACAGTAAAAAATATTATCACTTATAAAGTAGGAAATACTACCATTGCAGGCGATAATAAAGGAAGACAAGATTTAGATAATATTGGAAGCGGAGAAGGATATTTTATAACAGAAGGAAAAGCCATACCGATTACTTGGGAGAAAAGAAGTAGGAAAGATCAAACTGTATATCGTTATAAAGATGGAACAGAAATAACAGTAAATGATGGAAATACATGGATTCATATCGTACCAAAAAGTGGTAATATAAGTATTTCTTAATTATTAGCATAGAATTAAAATAGGAGGTTCTAATGGATAAATTAATTGATTTTTTATTAAATAATTATATATGGTTTTTAGTAATTTCTCTTATTTTAATTTTTGCCTTAATTGGTTATTTAGTAGATGCAACTACCAATAAAGGAGAAGAAAAGAAAAAAGTGAAGCCTATCGCTCCTTTAAAAGAAGATAAAAAGGTATCTGTTCATCCCTCAGTAGAAGTTTATACCAATGATGAATTTGATGATCCCTTAATAAAAGATAAAAATGCTTAAAGGCATTTTTTTAAATGAAATATTATCAATGTAAAGAAACATGGTTAATTATTTACTTTTAAAAGAAGATTCGTTATAATATTGATTGGAGGTAATATATATGGAATTAAAAGGTTCAAAAACAGAAGCTAATTTAATGGCTGCATTTGCTGGGGAATCTCAAGCAAGAAACAAATATACATACTATGCTTCTCAAGCCAAAAAAGATGGTTATGAACAAATAGCAGCTATTTTTGAAGAAACTGCTAATAATGAAAAAGAACATGCAAAAATGTGGTTCAAAGAATTACATGGAGGAAAAGTTCCTGATACATTAACAAATCTTAAAGATGCTGCTGCTGGTGAAAACTATGAATGGACAGAGATGTATAAAGAGTTTGCTGAAGTAGCACGTGAAGAAGGATTTGATCGTATTGCTAATCTTTTTGAAGGTGTAGCAGCTATAGAAAAACATCATGAAGATAGATACTTAAAATTAGTAGGAAATATTGATGAACATTTAGTATTTGCTCGTGGTGAAGAAATGGTTTGGGTATGTCGTAATTGTGGACATGTATATGTTGGTGCTGAAGCTCCAAAAGTATGTCCTGTATGTGCTCATCCCCAAAGTTTTATGGAACTTAAAGCAGAGAATTATTAATAAATAAATTTTTTAGACTGTCAGCAAGGATTAAGACAGTCTTTTATTTTTTTAATGAAATAAAAGATTGCATTTAAAAAAAAATAGTGATAGAATAAACACATAAACGTTGATCAAGTTTTAAGTAGTAATTTTTAATTCTTAAAAAAGAGAAAAAGTAACAAGGCTGAAATTACTTTTAGATAAGAAAAATTATGAATTTCAAACTTAGGAGTTTTAATAGTAGGTCGTGCTATAAACGAAAGAGTGCTAGTAATTCTAGAATTTGGGTGGTACCACGGATGCTTCCGTCCCAATGTTCTAGAATTTTTTTATTTAAAGGAGGAAAAAATATGGAAGAAAAATTAATTGAACTAAAAGAAAGTTTAAAAGAGAAATTAAAAAAGGTAAATAAAGAGGCAGATATTTTAAATATTAAGTCGGAATATATAGGCAAGAAAAGTGAAATAGCAAATATTTTATCTCACCTAAAAGATATGAGTATAGAAGATAAAAAGAAATATGGCAGTTTAATTAATAATACCAAAAAAGAGTTAGAAGAACTAGTAAATAACAGATTAGAAGAAATTGAAAATAATACGAACATAGACTTTGATGATACAATCGATTACGAAATAGAAACAGGATCGCTTCATCCAATAACAATTATTGGTAAAGAAATAACAGATATTCTAAAAAGAATGGGCTTCACCGTAGTATCAGGTCCTGAAATGGAAACAGAGTATTATAATTTTGAAGCACTAAATGTTCCTAAAGACCATCCAGCAAGGGATATGCAAGATACTTACTTTTTAGATAATGGCATGGTTTTGCGTACTCAAACTAGTGATAATCAAATTCATGCTATGGAGAATTTTGGAGCCCCACTACGTATTTGTGCCCCAGGAAGAGTATTTAGAAATGAAGACTTAGATGCAAACCATGAAAATACATTTTACCAAATAGAGGGTATGGTAATTGATAAAGGAGTAACTATTGAAAATCTACTTTATGTTATGCAAAATCTTTTAAAAGAAGTATTTCATGAAGATGTAAAAGTGCGTCTTCGTCCAGGATTTTTCCCATTTACCGAACCAAGTTATGAAATGGATATGTCTTGCTTAATTTGTGGTGGAAAAGGTTGCCCTACTTGTAAAAATAGTGGCTGGATCGAAATGGTTGGAAGTGGTATGGTACATCCTAACGTTTTACGAGCTGGAGGAATTAATCCAGAGGAATATACTGGTTTTGCTTTTGGCTTTGGGTTAACAAGACTAGCTATGATGAAATACAAAATAAATGATATCAGAGTTTTAAACAGTGGAGATATCCGTTATTTAAAAGAATTTAATATAAAGTAGAAAGAAGGTATATTATGTTAATATCATGTAATAAATTAAAAAGCCATATTAAAAATCCTGAAAATATAGATTGGATAAATATATGGGATACATTTACGATAAGAACAGCAGAAGTCGAAAAAGTAGAAGAAAAAGGAAATACTTTTGATCATGTCGTAGTAGCGGAAATAAAAGAATGTGAAAAACATCCAGATAGTGATCATTTACATATTCTAAAGGTAGACTGTGGCGAAAAAGAATTAATTCAAGTAGTATGTGGAGCTCCAAATGTTAGAGTAGGATTAAAAACAGCATATGTAAAAACGGGTGGACATATTGATGGCATAGAAATTAAAGCAAAACCACTACGAGGAATACTATCAAACGGAATGTGTTGTAGCGCTAGAGAATTAAAAATTAGTGATAATCATGATGGAATAATGGAATTACCTAGTGATTGGATAGTAGGAACAGATATAAAAGAATGTTTACCAATTAGAGATATTATAGTTGAAATTGATAATAAGTCATTAACGAATAGACCTGATTTATGGGGACATTATGGTATAGCAAGAGAAATATGTGCAATTACAAACCATGAGCTATTACCACTAGATATTTTAGAGATTACAAACAATTTAGAAGATTTAGACATTGTCATTAAAGATAATAGCTTATGTTACCGTTATACTGGTCTAAAAATTGAAAATATTAAAAATAAAGAAACCCCATTAGATATGCAAATATTTCTATATTATGCAGGAATGCGTTCTATTTCTTTATTAGTAGATTTAACTAATTATTTAATGTTAGAACTAGGACAACCAATGCATGCTTTTGATGCTAGAGTAGTTAAAAATATTGAAGTAGGACTAGCGAAGGATAAAGATACTTATACAACATTAGATGGTATCGAAAGAAAATTAACAAGTGAAACCTTAATGATAAAAAATGGTGAAAAGTATTTTGGTATAGCAGGAGTAATGGGAGGGTTAGATAGTGAAATACTCCCTGATACTACAAGTATATTTCTAGAAAGTGCATGCTTTAATGCAGGATCTATTAGAAGAAGTGCTCAAAATTTAGGACTTAGAACAGAAGCATCTGCTCGTTATGAAAAAAGTTTAGATCCCAATATGACTGATTTAGCGATTAAAAGGTTAGCTTATCTTTTAAAAAAGCAAAATCCTGATATGCAAATAGCGTCTAATCTAACAGATGTATATCCAAATCCTTTAAAAGAGGAAAACATACGTTTAGATAAAAAAACATTAGCAATCTATATGGGTAGAGTCTTAGAAGATGAGTGTGTAAGAAATATTTTAGAAAAACTAGGATTTAAAGTAAAAATAGAAGAAAAATATTATGATGTTACAGTACCCACATTTAGAGCAACGAAAGACATCAAAATAAAAGAGGATATAATAGAAGAAATTGCTAGAATTTATGGATTAGAAAACTTTGAACCAAAACCATTAAAGTTAGATTTAACTGTAGAAGAACATGAGACAATATACAATGAAGAATATGAAGTAAAACAACTATTAGCAACTAAATTTGATATGCATGAAGTTAACAGTTACATCTGGTTTGATACTGATTTATTAAAAGAGTTAAATATTAAAAAAGACAATGTAAAATTGTTAGGAAAAGATACTAATAATATTTTACGAGATGATCTAAGCTTATCACTAATGAATATTGTAAATGCTAACTTTAAAAATTATTCCAAATTTAAAATATTTGAAATAGGAACGATTATTGAAAATAATAAAAATAAAAGAATGCTTAGTATGATTTTAACAGATAATGAAAAGAATATAGAAAATGGCTATAATGAAACGAAAAAAATTATAAAATATCTATTTAAAATGTTAAAAAATAAAGAAATAACATTAACAGATAATAAAAATATACAAGACTACTACGATCATAAATTAGGAAAAATTATCAAAATAGATGATATACAAATAGGAACTTTAAATGTTTTAAATAAAGCATGTACGAATAAATTAAGTAAAAAGAAGTATGTAATCGCGGTAGATATTGATTTTGATAAATACGTTAATATAAGTAAAAAAGATATTTTAGCCAAAGAAGTCAGTAAATATCCTGAAGTAGAATTAGATTATACGATTATAGTAGAAAATAAGAAATATGCCTTTTTAAAAGAAGTATTAGACCAATTTTCAAATGAACTAATAAAAAATTACAAATTAGTAGAGGTATATGCTAATAAATACTTAGTAAGATACACTTTAGGAAGTGATAGAAAGACTTTAGAACAAATAGAATTACAAACATTTAAAGAGCAATTTATTAAACATATTAAAGAAAATGGCTTAAATATAATTGAATAAAAAAATATTTGACAGATAAATAAAAATATGCTATTATAATGTCTATCTTTTGGAAGGGGGATTTTAAAATGTTTGGTATGATTGGTCAAGATGAAAGAAACTATACAAATGAGGTTAGAAATTATGTGAATGGAATATTAAATTCTTCACTATTAGCAGGTGTTGAGGGCAATCCAACAAGAGAACATAATAATTTAGTATTACTTCAAAAGCTATTAGCAGATGAAGAAGCAAGAAACGAAATTGTTGAGAGAATAACAAATCGTGGTATTAAATCTTCTATGCCTTCATATAAACCAAATTTACTACCAGCTGAAAGAAGAACTGTATTTATGAGACAAATCTATTCTTTCTTAGATGTATATCAAGTTTCTTTATTAGCAATTTATTTTGACAAACAAATTGAACAAGAAAAATTAGAAAAACATTCTCGTTAGGATGTTTTTTTCTTATAAAAAAGTATTGCACTAATGTCTTTTTTCTAGTATAATGAAAACAGAATAGGGTGAAATGTTATGGAAAACATGGAAAATCTAGATATTCAAAAAAATAATACTAAAAAGCGAATTATCTTAGGGTCATTAATCGTTGTAGTATCTATTGTTATAATAGGAATCAGCTTATCTTATGCTTATTATTTAAACACAGTTAAGGAAATAAATCCTGAAAATCAAGGAACAAGCATAACAAGTGGGGAATTAACCATGAATCTAGCCTCAGAAAAATATATTACAGCATCAGGAGCATCCCTAATTAATGATGCAGATGTACTAACACAAGCCGACTATACTTCTTTTAGTGTAACCCTACCAAGTGATGCAGATGCCCCAAATGCTTCATATTCCCTATATTTAACTGATTTAACAATTACAGATAACTTAAAAAGTCCTTATGTAAAATGGGCATTATATAATGCAGATGGAACAGAAAAAATTGCTAGTGGTGATTTTACAAGTGCTACAAGTGGTACTAACTTAACCCTAAAGGATAATATAACGATTACAAAAGGAAAAACTGATTCTTACCGTTTATATATATGGTTAAGTAATGATACACAACAAAATCAAATAGATTTATTAGAAGGCTCATTAAGTGTTAAAGTAGGATTTAGAGCAACTACCAATTAACTTAGAATTATTTCTAAGTTTTCTTTTGGCAATATTTAGTATTTTAAAGAGACAAAATATATGTTATAATGTTTCTAAACTAGGAGGTAGCCATGAAATTTATAGAAATAAAAAATTGTTATAAAGTATATAAAAATGGTGTAGCAGCTGTAGCTGATTTAAGTCTCAAAATAAATAAAGGAGAATTTGTCTTTGTAATTGGAGCGAGTGGATCAGGAAAATCTACCCTAATAAAAATGTTATATCGTGAGGAAAAACCAACGAAAGGAACTGTCGAAATTGGGGGAATTAATGTTGGAAAATTACGAAATCGTACGGTTTATAAATTAAGAAGAAAATTAGGGATTGTTTTCCAAGATTTTAAATTATTACCTAAACTAACAGTTTATGAAAATGTTGCTTTTGCCCTAGAATGTCTAGGTATGAAAGGACAAGAAATTCGCCCTAAAGTAATTAAAGCTCTTGATCATGTAGGGTTAAAAGATAAAATAAGAAGTTTCCCAAATGAGTTATCAGGAGGAGAGCAACAAAGAGTATGTATAGCAAGAGCCATTGTTAATAATCCTAAACTATTAATATGTGATGAGCCAACAGGAAACTTAGATCCTAAAACTTCTAAGGGTATTATGGATGTTTTAGATACAATTAATAAAGAATTAGGCACAACAATTATTATGGCAACTCATGATAAAGAGATTGTAAATCGTATGAAAAAAAGGGTAATAGTACTAGATAGTGGAGTATTATCAGAAGATCACGAGAAAGGAAGTTATAAAGCCAGTGAAAGCGTTTAGAATATTGTTACGAAGTATCCGAGACTCATTAAAAAGTGTTTTTAGAAATTTTAGTTTAAGTATTGCCAGTATTCTTTGTACTACCATTACGTTAGTATTAGTAGCAATTGCCATAGTAGTTACAGTAAATGTAAATCATGTAACAAAAGATTTAGAAGAAGAGTTAACCATTGTGGTATACGCCAAAGAAGAAACAACAGATGAAGAACTAGAGAAAATAGAAAAAGAAATTAAAAATATAAAGAATGTAAAAACAGTGGAAGCTAAAAGTAAAGAAGAATGGCGTTTAGAAATGAAAAACTATTCTGATACTTTAAATACAACCCTAGATTATTTAGAAGAAAATCCCCTCTTAGATTCTTTTATCGTAACTGTAGAAAATGTTGATGATTTAAGACCTACAGCTTTAAAAATAAGAGATTTAGATAAGATTGAAAGTGCTAATTATGGAGAAGGAATGGTAGAAGATATCATATCTGTATTTGATATTATTAAAACCGTAACTATTGTTATGGTAGTAGCCTTAATAGTAGTAACTGCCTTTTTAATTAGTAATACAATTAAATTAACCATTTTTTCAAGACGAAGTGAAATTGAAATTATGCGTCTAGTAGGAAGTAGTAATATATCTATTAAACTACCATTTGTATTTGAAGGATTCTTGCTTGGTATACTAGGTTCAATAATTCCTATTATTATCACCATTTATGGATATTTAATCATGTATGAACAATTAAGTAAATCCTCATCATTTAGTATTATTGAACTTGTAAAACCAATGCCATTTGTTTTAATAACATCACTAATATTATTAGTAATAGGTTCTGTTGTAGGTATGTTTGGTTCTGCTAGAGCGGTAAGGAAGTATTTGAAGATATGATAAAGAAAAGTTGTAGTTATTTATTAAGAACATTCCTAATAATAGCAGTAGTTTTTTCTTATTTTGTAACTCCAGAAATAGCAAATGCTGCTGCCGCTGAAACTTTAGGAGATTTAAGAAGAGAATATGAAACAAAATTAAAAGAAAAAGAAAAATATGATCAACAATCAGAAGCAGCAAAAGCTGAAATTGAAAGGAAAAAATCAGCTGTAGCCAAAGCTGAAGCCGAAATTACGAAAGCAGAAAATGATTATGATGCAGCCGAACTTGCAATTGTTGAATCCAATGAAAAAATAGATTCATTAACAGAAGAAACGAAGAAAGTACTTTTATACATGCAACAAATGCAAGGTCAAAATGCTTATGTTGAATATGTAAGTGGTGCCTCTAGCATGACAGAATTAATCATGCGTGTAGAAGCAGTAAATCAAGTTACAGGATATATTCAAAAAACTACGAAGAATCTAGAAAATGAAATTAAGAAAAATGAAGATTTAAAAGTAGAATTAGAAGAAAAGAAGAAAAATTTAGCCAAAGAAATAGATTCATATCAAAAAGAAATAGAGAAACAATACGATAATATTGATGAATATAATGAATACTCTAATGGTTTAGATTATGAAATTGAAATGGCAAAAGAAAACTATGAAAGTGGAAAAGCAACTTGCTTAGCTAAAATAGGTCGAGCTGATGATGATGTTGTTTTAAGTACTTGTAGCAACGTTCCTATTAATAGTGGATGGTTAAAGCCTCTTAATTCTGGTGTAGTAACAAGTGCACAAGGATATCGAACTCATCCTACAACTGGTCAAAAATATAAATTTCATGCAGCTATAGATATAGGCGGAAATGCTGAAGGAACTCCAGTATATGCTGCAGCAGCAGGAAGAGTAAGTGGTGTTGCTAAACGAACATCATGTGGAGGAAACAAAGTTTATGTTCAAGTAACAGTGGGTGGAGTAAAATATACAACGTATTACTATCACTTGTTATCTATTAATGTCAAAGTTGGTGATATTGTAACTCAAAATACAGTAATTGGAACAGTAGGTGGATATTCAACTTCTACATCCCATGGAGGATATGACAGCTGTACCACAGGTGCACATCTCCACTATGGAGTAGCTGAAGGATGGTACTCAAATGAGCCACCATCTTCCAAAGTAATAGTTCCTCCAGGATTTAATAATACAGTGGGATATCGTTTCTATTCAAGAACTGATTATTATGGATAGCATTCTAAAAGAATGCTTTTTCTCTGTACAAAAAATAAAAAATAATATATAATAAAAATAATAGGTGAGATATGATAAGATGTAAAAAAGCGAAGAAAAAAGATAAACCAATGTTGATAAATGCCAAGTTATTAACATTAATTCCCTATATAAAAGATAATAAGGAACAATTGAAAGTAATCGCTTATGTAAATGACTTAGTATTAAAACATGTAGATGAATTTATGATAGTATATTCTTTTGTAAAACCAATAGGAGTATACCGAATAAAAGATGGAGAATTAGATACATTATATCTTGAAGAAAAATATCGAAATAAGGGGTATGGAAGTAAAATTATCACAAAAGAAAAAGATAGAATTCAAAAAATAAAAGTAAGAAAAGAAAATAAAAGAGCCATTTTATTTTATAAAAAGAATGGATATTCAAAAGAAAGTTTAAAAAGTGATTATATAATATTAAGAAGGGAAGATCTAAATGACAATGAATGAATTTTTAAAACAGATAGCTAGTGATAAAAGAACATTGGGAAAAGAATTTAATCGAAATGACTATTATAAACTACTAAAATATACTGGTATCAAAAAAGATGAATCTCTGGTAAATGATATAGAAGAATTCTATCATAACTTCTTAGAAAACTTAAATAACTCTTTAGTTCGCCATGTGATAAGAAAAACAGGAAATAAAGAAAACACTACCCACTACATTGGCTTTTACGTTGATAAAAGAGCCAATTATACAGAAGCTTATAAAGTATATTTTCCAGTTAAATATGAATATATGATTAGTGCTTTAAAGACTATATTTAGTTACTTAATAAGAAATAGTATTGAATCAGTGGTAAAATTTCATGTAAAAGCTACAAACGAAAATATTGTCATTCGCTTCTATCATAAAGAGGATGTTCTACCATTTATAAATTATTGTAATAATAATTTTATTTTAGATGATTTATTAGAAGAAACAAACCCTTTTATAGCTACAATTTATCGAATAGGATTAGTCCAAGATGATAATACTTTAAATACTTATAATGGCACTTTAAGTATACTTTTAGAAGAATATATAGATTTCTTAGATAAAATAAATGCTTTAGACAAAGCAAATGAGTTACAATTTTTAGATTTTATTATTAAAAAAGAAGAAAAAGAAGAAAATGAAATAGTAAAATTTAATTTACATGCAATTGAAAATAATATAAAAGCGATTCTTACTAGAACAAGCCCATTAGATTAAAAATAGCTTGATATAGAAAGTATTATGCGTTAAAATAATAAGGCATGGAGAAATTATGAAAAGAGTCTTATTATATTTAAAAAATCTTTTAAAAGAAGAAGATCGAATTGTTGTTGCAACATCAGGAGGACCTGATTCAATGTGTCTTCTTCATTTATTGTGTGAGTTAAAAGATGAGTTAAAGTTAAAAATCGTAGTAGCACATGTGAATCATAAACTAAGAATAGAAAGTGAAGAAGAAGCTTTATTTGTAAAAAAAGTGTGTGAACAAGAAAACTTAGCTTATGAATACATGGAAATAAAAGAATATAATGATGACAATCTAGAAAATGATGCAAGAATAAAAAGATATGATTTTTTTAACACAATCGTCTTAAAATACCATGCAAAATATTTAATGACCGCTCATCATGGAGACGACTTAATGGAAACGATATTGATGCGTCTAACAAGAGGTAGTAGCTTAAAAGGATATAGTGGTTTTAAAAGGGAATATAATTGTAATACTTACAAAATTATACGTCCATTAATTACTGAAACCAAAAAAGATATTGAAGAATACATGCAGAAAAATAATTTAAAATACTATATTGATCAAAGTAATTTTTCTGAAAAATATACAAGAAATCGTTATCGAATGAATGTTTTGCCCTTTCTTAAAAAGGAGGATCCTTTAGTTCATCATAAGTTTTTAAAATTTAGTGAAGAACTAACAATGGCCAATAATTATATCGATCAAGAAATAAAAAAAATAATTCCCCAAATTAGTGATGAATCAGGAATGAAGATAGATAAACTATTAAAGTTAGATCATTTTCTAATTAAAAGAATTATTGAATATTCCCTAACCCAAATATATATAGATGATTTATTTTTAATTAATGATAAACATACGAACTTGATTATAGCATGCTTAAAAAGTAAAAAAAGTAATAATAAATGTGATTTACCTAATAATTATCAAGCCATAAAAAGTTATAATTATTTTAAAATCGAGAAGATTAATAAGGAAGAAAATTATGAATATATATTAAAAGATGAGGTAATTTTACCTAATAAAATGGTAATAAGAAAATTAACTGAAAAAGAAGGCTTATCAAATAATATAATTAGATTAAATAGTAAAGATTTAACTTTACCCTTAATTGTTAGAAGCCGTAAAAATGGTGATAGAATGGCAGTCAAAAATTTAGGAGGAAGTAAAAAAATAAAAGATATCTACATTGATGAAAAAATCCCCCTAGAAAAAAGAAAAGAAATTCCAATCGTAACAGATAGTCGCGATACTATACTTTGGCTTCCAGGTGTAAAAAAATCAAAATTTGATGTAGAAAGTGATAGAATATATGATATAATACTTTCATATGAGGAGGAATAAAATGAATATAAAAGATGTAAAGAAAAATAATGCTGTTAGAAATTTCTTTCCGTATTTAGTTTTATTTATAATTATTATTGTAACCTTTTTTATATTAAATATGGGTGGAAAGAAAGTAAATGAACTTTCTACTGGAGAATTAATAACAGCTTTAGAAAAAGGGGAAGTAACGGAAATAACAGTTATGCCCAAAAGTAGTGAATCCATTTATTATGTAAGTGGTAAATTAGACGGCTATAAAGAAAATGAATCATTTGAAGCAAAAGTAGTAGAAGCAGAAGTTGAAAACATTTTAACTTTAACCGAAAAAAATGAAATTAAAAAATATGAAACAGAATCAGATCCTGGAACAAGTCCAGTATTATATATTATTGTAAATGTTTTACCATTACTTTTATTGATTGTCGTTTCTTATATTTTATTTTCAAAATTAGCAAGTTCTAATAAAGGTTCCATGGATTTTGGAAAAAGTAGAGCAAAACTTAGTGATGATAAACATCAAGCTAAATTCTCAGATGTAGCAGGATTAAAAGAAGAAAAAGAAGAAGTAAAAGAATTAATTGATTTCTTAAAAAATCCCAAAAAATTCCAAAAACTAGGAGCTAGAATACCAAAAGGAGTTCTTCTTGTAGGTCCTCCAGGAACAGGTAAAACTTTGCTTGCTCGTGCCGTAGCAGGAGAAGCAAATGTACCATTCTTCTATATTAGTGGATCTGATTTCGTAGAACTATTTGTCGGTGTAGGTGCCTCACGTGTTCGAGAAATGTTTAAGGATGCTAAGAGAAATGCTCCATGTCTTATTTTCATTGATGAGATAGATGCAGTTGGTCGCCAAAGAGGAACAGGATTAGGTGGTGGACATGATGAAAGAGAACAAACATTAAACCAATTATTAACAGAAATGGATGGTTTTGGTGAAAATGAAGGAATTATCATTATGGCTGCTACAAACCGCCCAGATGTATTAGATCCTGCTTTACTTCGTCCAGGACGTTTTGATCGTCAAGTAACAGTAAGTTTACCTGATGCGAATGAAAGAGAAGCAATATTAAAAGTTCATGCTAAAAATAAAATATTAGCAAATGATGTAAATATTAAGAATTTAAGTTTAAGAACACCAGGATTTAGTGGAGCAGATTTAGAAAACTTATTAAATGAAGCAGCTTTATTAGCTGTAAGAAGAAATAAAGATGCAATTACAATGGATGAAATAGATGAAGCAACAGATCGTGTTTTAATGGGACCTGCTAAAGTAAGTCGCAAAATAACAGATAAAGAAAAACGATTAGTAGCTATTCATGAATCAGGTCATGCTGTAATTGGAATTAAATTAGAAGATGCGAACGAAGTACACAAAATAACAATTATTCCAAGAGGTGTAGCTGGTGGTTACACTATGATGCTTCCAAAAGAAGAAAAAATTGGTATTATGACTAAAAATGAATTAGTAGCACAAATAACAGGATTATTAGGAGGACGTGTCAGTGAAGAAATGTATCTTCATGAAATCACAACAGGAGCCTCTGATGATTTTAAAAGAGCAACAAAAATTGCTAGAGCCATGGTAACGGAATATGGTATGAGTGATTTAGGACCTGTAGAATATGAAGAAAAACAAGAAGGTGTATTCTTAGGTCGTGATTATGGCAAAGCTAAGAATTTCTCAGATAAAGTAGCTCATGAAATTGATGAAGAAGTAAGAAAAATTATAAATGATTGTTATAAAAAAGCAGAGGATATTCTAAAAGCAAATAAAGATTTAGTAATGTTGCTAGCGGATGCTTTGATGGAAAATGAAACTCTAACCAAAGAGCAAATTGATTCTTTAGTAAAAACAGGTAAATTAAATCAAGACAAAGAGGAAAAAGATAAAACTGTTGCGGATTTAAAAGAAGAAGCAAAAATAAAGGGAATCAAAGGCTATAGCAAAATGACAAAAGAAGAATTAGAAGAAGCGTTAAAAGAAGATTAACGCTTTTTTTAAACTCATAAAAAAAGAGCAACTTTTGTTGCTACTAATTTTTTACTTTTTTCTTCTCATTTGTTTCCATTTCTTCTAGTGCATATTCACATGCTTGAATAACAAATTTAGAAAAAGAAATATCATAATCTTTTAATAAAGTCTCAATTTTATTCATTAGTGGAACAGGGAATCTAATACATTTATTAACAGATTCCTTTCTTTCTACATTTAAATTAAATGCCATATTTTCCATCCTCTTTCTAAAATATATTGTATAGTAATTTAATAATGAATAATACATTGAAAAAAGTAATACAAAAAATAATGCATAAACTGAGTTGTAAGTGTGAAAAAAATTTGTTAAAATAAAAAGGGAAGTGAATTATGAAAAGAGTAGATAAAATTAATTATTACTTAGATATGGCAGAAGTAGCCTTAGAAAGAGCTACATGTTTAAGAAAAAAATGGGGAGCTGTTATAGTAAAAAATGATGAAATTATTGCCACAGGATATAATGGAGCTCCAAGAGGGCGAAAGAACTGTATTGATTTAAATTATTGTAAAAGAGAAGCAATGAATATTCCTAGAGGTGAAAGATATGAAATGTGTAGAAGTGTTCATGCAGAGGCAAATGCTATTATTAGTGCTTCTAGAAAAGATTTATTAGATTCTACCCTTTATATGGTAGGAATAGAAACTTCTACAAGGGAATATGTAAAACATGCAAGACCTTGTGCAATGTGTAAGAGAATGATTATTAATGCAGGAATAAAAAATATAGTAGTGCGTAACGATAAAAACGATTATGAAATAATTGAAGTAAAAGAATTTGTCGAAAATGATGAAAGCTTAGATGCAGTAATGGGGTATTAATATCCCATTTTTAAATGGAAACAAAGAAAATATCTAGCAATTTTTAAAAAAACATGTTAATATTAAATAGTAATATAATAAGGACGGGGATAACCTTGAAAAAAAGATTTATATTTGATGAAAATTATATTAAAAAATATGCGAAAAAAGATAAATTAAAATGGTTAATTATAGGGCTATCTACTCTAGTATTAATTGTGATTATTATAATAGTTGTCCTAGCTACTAGAAATAAAAAACCAGCTGAAATCATCCCAGCTGTTCCAACTTTTGAAGTAAAAGAAGAATTAGTAATCGAAGCAGGATCACTATTACCAGAAGCAGCAGATTATTTTGACACACTAGAAAATATTGATCTTGATGAAATAGAAATTATTTATCCAGATGAATTTGAATTAAGTTATGATACTTCTTTATGTAGTGAAGAAGAAATAGAAAAAATGTTTAGTGAAGAAGTTCCCAACTATGCTGATTATGATTGTGTTCAAAATTATTTAATTATACCAGCTACATATGGTATTACGATCAAACTACAAGGGGAAGAATATACAGTAAATTTAGTTGTTCAAGATACATTACCACCTGTATTAATAACCAAAAATGTGGAAATATATGAAGGCGATTCTTATGAATTAGATGATTTTGTAAATTCTTGTTTTGATACAACAGGTAAGTGTGATATAACTTATTATACTGGTGATAAAGACTCTGAGGGAAATCCTATTGATTACTCAAATATAACTGAAATAGGAGAACATACAATTAAGATTATTGCCACAGATGAACATGGAAATATGACTGATCCAAAAGAAGCCAAATTAACCATACTAGAAAAAGAAGGAACTATTTTTACCGTTACTTTTAATTCAAATGGTGGAAGTGCCGTTAAAAGCAAGAAAGTAAGTGAAAAAGAAACAGTAGAAGAACCACCTGCTCCAACAAAAGAAGGATATAAATTTTTAGGTTGGTATCAAGGATCTGAAAAATTTGACTTCAGTAAAGAAATAACTGAAAATATAACATTAACTGCTAAATGGGAAAAAATAGATAGTGGATCTACTGGAGGTGGTGGTGCAATAAATGTTACTAACATCACTCTAAATTATAAGAAGATCTACTTAAAAGTTGGAGAAACAAAAACAGTAACAGCCAAAGTTAGCCCATCAAATGCTACGAATAAAACCGTTACCTGGAGTAGTTCAAATAATAATATTGCAACTGTATCAAATGGAAACATTACAGGAAAAGGTACAGGAACAGTAACAATCACAGCCAGTGCTGGTGGAAAAAGTGCCAGTGTAGAAGTAGTAGTAAATCAATCGGGAAGTGGAACTACTTGTACTTATGGAGATGCAACCTATAATACAAATTATATTTTATCAGTGAATTTAACCCAAAATAACTGTGCCATTGATCCAAACTCAAATCCAAATGAGTCATTATCGAATAGTGATTACACCAGACTTATAAGAGACTTAAATGATATGAGCTTTAAAATTACAGGCAATAACTTCACTCATAAAGTCGAAAGACAAAAAATAAAGAATACGAGTGGAATAGGTTTAGTGGGATATCAAATTACGATAACTGTAAGTATTATAGATACAGATAATCCATATGCCGTTTTAACATCAAAATACATTCTAAAATCAGATGGTAGTAGACAATTCCTACAAAATAATATATGTAAAAATGGAATATGCTTAAATAATTAAAAAAAATAAAAGTAGACTATGTTCTGCTTTTATTTTGAATTAAAATAACTTTTATTATCTATTTCCTCTAAAACGATCTTTAGGATCAAGTATTTTCTTACGTAAACGAATATCCGTTGGTGTAACTTCTACTAATTCATCATCCTCAATAAACTCTAATGCTTCTTCAAGAGTGAATTTTTTCGGTCTTGTTAAATTAATTGCTTCATCACTACCACTAGCTCTAGTGTTTGTAAGATTTTTATTTTTACAAGGATTAACATCTAAATCATTATCTCGGTTATGAATTCCGATAATCATTCCTACATAAACCTCAGTAGCGGGTTCAATAATTAAGGTACCTCTATCCTCTAAATTCCATAAAGAATAACCTAAAGCTTTTCCGTTTTCCATTGAAACTAAAACACCATTTTTTCTTCTAGCAATTGCTCCTACATATGGCTTGTACTCAGAAAAACTTCTAACCATAACACCTTCACCCTTAGTATTGGTAATAAATGCACTACGGTATCCAATAAGTCCTCTTGTTGGCGCTGAAAATTCAAGATGTACATAATCATTTTCAGGATTATTTGTAATAACTTCTAAAGTAGCCTTTCTTTCTTGTAAATCATTAATAACAGTACCAGAATAATCATTAGGTACATTTATAATCACTTTTTCAAAAGGTTCATATTTCACTCCATCTCTTATTTCTAATAAAACCTCGGGTTTAGAAACAGAAAGTTCATATCCTTCTCTTCGCATGTTTTCAAGTAGTATAGATAAATGAAGCTCACCACGACCACTAACTTTAAAGCCATCCGCACCTTCTAATTCTTCTACCACTAATCCCACATTAGTTTGTAATTCTTTTTCTAATCTTTCTCTAATATGTCTAGAAGTTAGAAATTTACCACTTCGACCTGCAAAAGGAGAGGAATTAACTAAGAAATTCATAGATAGGGTAGGCTTTTCAATATGAATAGGTGGTAAAGGATCAATAATCCCTTTTTCACAAATGGTATCACCAATAGAAATATCACTACAACCAGCGATCGTTACAATATCTCCATAATAAGCAATATCTTTTTCCACTTTTCTAATGCCTTCATTTACAAAAAGTTTACTAATTCTAAATGACTCTTCTGATCCATCATTTTTAATTAAACTAACTACTTCACCACTTTTAATTTTTCCTTTATTAATACGACCAACCCCAAGTCTACCAATATATTCATCATAATCTAGGTTAGAAATTTGAAGTTGTAAAGGATCATTTTCATTTCCCTTAAAAGGTTCTACTTGTTTTAAAATCACATCTAAAAGAGGAGCAATGCTATTACTTTCGCTATCTAAAGAAAGTTTGGCAATACCATCTTTTGCAATCCCATAAACAATAGGGAAATCAAGTTGTTCATCTGTTGCATTAAGTTCCATAAAAAGATTAAAAGTCATATCGACAACTTCTAAAGGTCTAGCATCTTTCTTATCAATTTTATTGATAAATAAAATTGGCTTTAAATTTTGTTCTAAAGCTTTACTTAAAACAAATCTAGTTTGAGGCATAGGTCCCTCAGCAGAATCAACAAGCAAAATAACTGTATCTACAGTCTTAATAACTCTTTCTACTTCTGATGAAAAATCAGCATGTCCTGGAGTATCAACAATATTTATTTTAATATCTTTATAACGAATAGCACAGTTTTTAGAATAAATTGTAATGCCTCTTTCTCGTTCTAGATCATTTGAATCCATTACTCTTTCTTCAATAACTTCATGACTATTAAAAACACCATTTTGCTCTAGTAAAGCATCCACTAATGTACTTTTACCAGCATCAACATGGGCAACCACAGCAATATTTATGATTTTTTCCATAAAAATCGCTCCTTTCTTCTACAAAACTAGTATAGTTTACCACAAACTAATCATTTTAACAAGCCCCCATATATTTAGATTTTAAATATATGATTTCTTAAATCTCTAAATATAATCTCATCTACCAAATTAGAAGCAATCTGATATCCATCTTTATGATAAAAATTACTAAGTAATATCTTTTCTTCTATTTCCTTTTTTTCTTCTTCATTAATACTTAAATTTAAGAAACAACGTATAAATAATGCACAAGTAGCCATATGAGAATGTTTTTTGTTCGTTATAGATTGATCTTTACAAGATAATTCATCTATAGACTTTAAAACAACATCAAAAAAGAAAGAAAAAGTATTAGTCGTTAACCATTCGGTTGGGAAAGAAGGCAAATTTAATCCATCAAGACTTTTCTCTTTAAAAAAGTAAGCTTCCACACTAGGTTGAGTAGAGATTAATAAATATTTTTGAAGTACTAACTCTTCTTTCCAATCTTGATTTTCTATTTCTTTTAAATAGTTATTTAAATAAATTGTATAGTATCTAATGAAGAAGGTATCTTCATCATAATTAGATAAGGTAGTCTCCTCTTCTTCTATAGAATTTAATATACGTAAATAATTAAGAGTAGATAACTCTTTTTCATCTTTTGAAAACAAAATAATATACCAACTAGTATTAGCAAATATAGCAGGATCATCTGTTAGATACATATCATTTAAATAAGCTAAAATAACATTAATTTTATCCAAATCTTTAGCATTAAGTTTAGCATAATCATTTTCATATAATGCTACTAAACGCTTCATAAAAGAGATTAAAACAGGGCTATTTGTTCCTTTTTTCGATTCCATATAAGCCAAATTGATATAATTTTGAACAATAGATAAACAATTATAAAATATAGTACTATATTCTTGCAAACAAGGCTTAATATTTAAATCTTTATAAATACAGATATTATGAATAATATCAGAGATAAACCCATCATAAGTTAAATCTTCTCCCTCTAAACTTAAAAGAACAACATCTTCTAATAAATCTAAAGCTTCCTCATCTAAAAAACTAATTTGATCATCTTTAAGATAAAATGTATCCCCACAAATTTCTTCAAATTTATCAAACTCTTGATAAAAATCATATTCTAAAATAATATCCAAAAAATTTCCTGCAAGTTCTTCTATAGTATAAAAAGCTTTTTCTAAATTATCCAAATTTAAGCAATCCCCACTAGAAGTATCGTAATATAATTTTATTAATTCTAGAAGTATAATTTCACTATGAATCATAAATATCCCCATTCCTATAAATGCTTATTATAAGTACAAATAATGAAAAAAGCAATAGAAAAGTCTGGACTAAGCCAGACTTATAATAATGCAATAGCTTCTCATTCAAGAAAAGAAACGTCATTATTAAATATTTAGTATGAATAACATGGAATTAAACTGTTAAGAGTGGTGAGGAACTCTTATTTAAGTGTGAAAATCTAATCCCCATTATCCATATTATAACATAATAGAAATCCTGTGTAAAATAAATATTTTATTGTTTTAGAGTTTAAAATATGCTATATTTAAATTCGGGAGTGTAAAAAATGAATGAAACAATTATAAATTCTATATGTTTAGAATTAAATATTAAAGAATATCAAGTAAAAAATACTTTAAATTTATTAAGTGAAGGAGCAACAATTCCTTTTATTGCCAGATATCGAAAAGAAGCAACAGGAGCTTTAGATGAAAATGAAATTAATCATATCAATGAAGTATATACATATGAATTAAATTTATTAAAAAGGAAAGTTGATGTAATTCGTCTAATTGATGAAAAAGGATTGCTTACAGAAGAATTAAAAACTAGTATTATGAATGCTCAAAAATTAGTAGATGTAGAAGATTTATATCGACCATTTAAAGAAAAGAAAAAAACAAAGGCAACAGAAGCTATTAAACTGGGACTAGAACCTTTAGCGAAAGAAATATTTAAGGAAAATAAAGATATTTTAAATATTGCTAAAACTTTTCTAAATGAGAATGTACCAACAACAAAGTTTGCTTTAGAACAAGCCATGTTTATTGTAGCTGAAAACATTTCTGAAGAAGCACGTTTCCGAAAATATATTAGAAATTACTTATACCATAATGGAATAATGAAATCTAGTAAAAAGAAAAATAGTATAGATGAAAAAGCTTTATATGAAATGTATTATAATTTTGAACTAAAAATAAACTGGATCAAACCTCACCAATTATTAGCAATAAATAGGGGTGAAAAAGAAGGAATCTTAAAAGTAGAATTAATTACCCAAATGAATAATATAGAAGAATTTCTAGAAAACAAATTAATTCATAAAAATAATAAAGATACAACTGAATTATTAAAATTAAGCATTAAAGATGCTTTAAAAAGATTAATTATGCCAAGTATCGAAAGAGAAATTAGAGCAGATTTAACTGAAAAAGCCGAAGAAAGTGCTATTAAAAATTTTGGGGTAAATTTAAAAAATCTATTAATGCAACCACCAATTAAGAGTAAGACAGTTTTAGGATTTGATCCAGCTTTTAGAACGGGTTGTAAGTTAGCAGTGATTTCTCCAACAGGTGCATTACTCCATATTGATGTGATCTATCCTCATGAACCTAAAAATGATTATGAGGGCTCAAAAAAGAAATTATTAACTCTAATAGATCAATATCAAATTGATATCATTGCTATTGGAAATGGTACTGCATCAAGAGAATCAGAAAGCTTTGTAGCAAGCATCATAAAAGAAGCTAAAAAAGATGTTTCATATATTATTGTAAATGAAGCAGGAGCAAGTGTGTATTCTGCCTCTAAACTAGCTCAAAGTGAATTTCCTGATTTACATGTTGAAGAACGTAGTGCAGTATCAATTGCAAGACGTCTAATCGATCCATTAAGTGAATTAGTTAAAATAGATCCCAAAAGTATTGGAGTAGGAATGTATCAACATGATGTAACACCAAAAAAATTAGATAATGAATTAGAATTTGTTGTATCTACAGCAGTAAATCAAGTAGGAGTAAATGTCAATACGGCTTCTCGTGAATTACTATCTTACATATCGGGCTTAAATAAAAAAGTAATAGATAAACTGTTAAACTATAAAGAAAAAGTAGGAAAAATTTTAACACGTAAAGAATTATCCAAAGTATTTAGTGAAAAAATATATGAACAAGCAATAGGCTTTTTAAGAGTACCTGAAAGTGAAAATATACTAGATAAAACTTCTATTCATCCAGAAAGCTATAAAATTGTACAGGGATTATTAAAAATGTGTAATTTAAAGGAAACGGATATTGGTACTGAAAAAATAAAAGAAAAATTATCGAATATAGATATTACCAAAATAAAAGATGAACTAAAAACAGATCAATATACATTAGAAGATATCATAAAATCATTAATATCACCACTTAGAGATCCAAGAGATGAATTAAATGCTCCCATCTTAAAAAGTGATGTACTAACAATTGATGACTTAACTATTGGAATGGAACTAGAAGGAACTGTAAGAAATGTAATTGATTTTGGAGCTTTTATTGACATAGGTCTTAAAAATGATGCCCTTGTTCATATCTCTGAAATAACAGACAGATATATTAAACATCCAAGTGAAATCTTAAACGTAGGCGATATTGTAAAATGTTATGTTTTAGATATAGATAAAGACAAAAAAAGAGTTTCCTTGACACTCAAAAGAAATAAAACAAAAAATTTCACATAAAAAACAAAAAAGGTCTTGAAAATAATGTAATTTTCTGATATGATTTTTACAGTAAAGGAGGTAAGACAATAGTTATGGAGAAGAAAAACACAATTCTTTTGACAGTAATCGCAGTAGCAACATTATTAGTAGCAGTAGTAGGTGCAACATTTGCATACTTTACAGCAACAGCAACAACAGGTGAAGGTACAGGTACAGCTGAAACTGGAACAACTGAACAATTAGGTAGTACAAATATTAATATGGCTACTACTGCAACTCAAGGTGCTAGTGATATGAAATATCCTGGAGGAATGATGGTAGCTGCTGCTGAAGTTAGTGCTACTGTAACAGGTGATCAAACTTATGACATGACTTATGATGTTAAAGTAAAAGTTGACACTAGTGCATTAACTGGAAGTGAATCAGTTATTAAATACACAGTATACAGAGTAGACACAACTCCTGTATCAGGAGATTTAGTAAGTGGATGTACTTACCATGAAGACGATTTAAGTGGTGGAAGCAAAAAGTACTACTACACTGGATGTACTGCTGCAACTGGAATTACTACTGGTACTGCAGTAAAAACTGAAACACAAATTACAGAGCATACAGATGCAACAGAAATTACTATTACTGATCAAAAATTTAGTAATGTAACAAATGCTGGAGCAAAAGCTTATTACTATGTAGTTGTTAGCTATGAAAATAGCGAAAGTGATCAAACAACAACTGATTCAGGAAAAACAATTACTGCTCAATTTACTGGTTTAACTAATGGTAGAGCTACTCTAGTACAAGAATAAAATAACAAAACTATTGAAAACCTAAAAACTATCAAAAAGATAGTTTTTTTGTGTTAAAAAAATTTCTCCTTATACAGTTAGTATTATTTTTAATAAATAAAAAATAGGAAAAGATATTGAAAAACAGACAATAATTTGATATGATTAAATCATAAAATGGAGGTCTTAATAATGAATGTAGGAAAGAAAAATATCATTTTAGCGATTGTTTTATGTGTAAGTATCACGGTAATAGGTGTATCCTTTGCTTATTTTACTAGTGGTGTGAGTGTAACTGGTGAAGGTGCAAAAGCTAGTATGACCCCAGGAGATATGTTAAAAGTGGAATATGATGCGGGAGAAGAAACCATTCATTTAGAAAATGCTATACCAGGGACAAAAGATGAGAAGAACTTTAGTGTTACAATCACACCTACCCAAACCGAAAAAACAGTAACGTATGCTATTAATTTAGAAATTGATGAAAATACTTTTGAAACATGTGATAGCAATAATCAGACTGCAACAAATATGTGTACATTAAATTCTGAGGAATTAACATACGATTTAAAAGATAACAGTGGTATGTCTATTGCTAGTGGTAATCTAACGGAAAAATCAGGTACGATTACTTTAAAAAATGAAAACAAAACAGTTGATGCTCAAACAGTTCTAAACTATACTTTAGTATTAGAATATAAAAACACTGGTGCAGATCAAAACCATAATGCTAATAAAAAATTAAATGGTAAAATAAAAGTAGTTTTTGCTGAGGAAAATTAAGTGTTAAAAATACATGATATAAAAGCAAAAAAGTAGCTTTTTGATATTGAAAGTAATGATTGGTTATGTTATACTTAAATAGATAGTAGGGAGTGTTCCAAATGAACAACAGTAATTTACAAGAACAAAATGCTTTATTAGAAGAGGAAAGAAGAGAAAATAAAAGAAAAACAATTATAATTATTATTTTGTGTATTCTAATTATTTTAGTTACTCTACTAGGTATTTATTTCTCGATATCTAAAAAAGATAAAGCATGTACATTAAATTGTGATACAAACAATGATGGTATTATTGATTTAAACATTGACCTTGATGGTGATGGTGTATGTGATGTAAATTGTGATACCAATAATGATGGTAAACCAGATATTAATATTGATTATAAAGGAGATCGTATTCCACACTTTAATATTGATACAGATGGAGATGGAAAGCCAGATGTTAATTTAGTAAATAAAGATACAGATGGAGATGGAAAGCCAGATTTTAATATTGATACAGATGATGATGGTTATCCAGATATCAATATTGATTTTGATAATACCAATACTTGTGATATAAACTGTGATACGAATAATGATGGCAAACCAGATACCAACATTGATGTAAATGGAGATGGCAAACCAGATGTTAATATTGATACAGATAATGATGGAAAAGCAGATGAAAATTTAATGAATCAAGATACCAATAATGATGGTATATGTGATCTAAACTGTGATACGAATAATGATGGATTCCCTGATACCAATATTGATATAGATGGAGATGGCAAACCAGATATCAATATTGATACAGATAATGATGGTGTATGTGATCTAAATTGTGATACGAATAATGATGGAAAACCAGACATCAACATTGATGTAGATGGAGATGGTAAACCAGATATTAACATTGATACAGATAATGATGGAAAAGCAGATGAGAACTTAACAGATCAAGATACGGACAATGATGGTGTATGCGATCTAAATTGTGATACGAATAATGATGGCAAACCAGACATCAACATTGATATTGATGGTGATGGTGTATGTGATGTAAATTGTGATACCAATAATGATGGTAAACCAGATATCAACATTGATGTAGATGGAGATGGTAAACCAGATATTAACATTGATACAGATAATGATGGAAAAGCAGATGAGAACTTAACAGATCAAGATACAGATAATGATGGCGTATGTGATCTAAACTGTGATACGGATAATGATGGACATCCTGATACCAATATTGATATAGATGGAGATGGTAAACCAGATATCAATATTGATACAGATAATGATGGTGTATGCGACTTAAATTGTGATACGAATAATGATGGTAAACCAGACATCAACATTGATAATAATGGAGATGGCAAACCAGATACTAACATTGATACCAATAATGATGGTGTATGTGATGTAAATTGTGATACGAATAATGATGGCGTATGCGATAATAATTGTGTTGGCGATTTATATAGCAGTGCCGATTTAAGTAGTATAAAAGTAGAAAATTATACATTAAAACCAAAATTTAATAAAGATACCATAGAATATACAGTAGAAGTTGCTGAAGATCAAAAAAGTGTAGAAATAAAAGCAACACCTTTAAATGAAAAAGCAACCGTAATTGGTACAGGACTAATAAATTTAGTCAATAATTCTACTCGTGTATCCATAACTGTAATTGCCCAAGATGGTACTACAAAAACTTATTATGTAACCATTAATAAAGCGAAAAATCCTAGTACTTCCGAAGAAGGAAGTGGTAATATTGATATTGATACATCAGAAGATGCGATCTTATCAGTAAACTTCACAAAACCAATGAATGCTAAAAATATCATTCCTGGATGGACAGGTAGTCATGAATTTACAATTAAAAATAATTCTAATAAAACAGTTGTTTACAATATTAATTTGATTAAAGTTACAAATACATTTACAAGCAATAACTTTGTTTATAGTCTAGTTAAAGATGGACAGACATTAGTAAATGAAACAACAGCTTTGAAAAAGGATGGTTCAATTGCTAAGAATATTGTAATTGCTCCAGGAGAAACAGCTAGTTTCCAAATCAATTATGAATTTAAATATTTAGAGGAAAATCAAGATTATGACAAGGGACAAAATTACAGTGGTACTGTAGAAATTCAACTTGTATCTGCAAACTAAGGATTTAAAAAGGTAAATATGAAAGTATTTACTTTTTTGATGGAATAATCTTGTAATTTCATGAGTTATAAGCTATAATAATAATATAATAGAATAGGAGGGGCCAACGTGAAAGATAGAAACTTTTCATGGCAAAAAATAGTACATATTATTTTCAAAATACTATCATGGGCTCTTTTTATAATTCTTTTATTGATCGCAATTTTTCTTTTATATTACTACATAGCAAATAAAATATATGTCAAAAATGGACCAGGATATGAACCAAAATTTTCCATATATACAATCGCATCAGGATCCATGGTACCGAATATCAATATATATGATGCAGTTATCAATATGCGGGTAGATGACCCCAATGATTTAAAAGTAGGAGATGTAATCACTTTCCGTTCTTCAAGTCCAACGAATTATAATATGACTGTAACTCATAGAATTAAAGCAATAACTAAAGATACAGAGGGAAACACTTGTTACGTAACTAAAGGAGATGCCAATTCAATAGAAGATGAAGTATGTGCCAAATATAAAAATGTAATTGGAAAAGTTATAATAAAAATTCCAGGAGTAGGACATATTCAAAGATTTTTAGCATCAGGAATAGGATGGCTCTTATTTATCTTAATACCTGCATTAATAATTATTGGTAAAGATATTATGAAGATAACAAAGCTTTCTACAATCAAAGAAAACGCTAATAAAATGAGTAATAAAAAACGGAAAGATCCTAAAAAAGAAGCAGCAGAGAAGAAACGTAAAGAAGAAATAAAAAGAAAATTATTAAATGAAAGTAAAGGAACAAAAGAATACTATCATGAACCAGTAGTTAGAGTAATTGAAAAGAAGAAAAAGGAAAATAATAAACCAAAACGCAAGAAAAAATAAAAGTTCACTAAATAGAGTGAACCTTTGTTTTTTTATTAAACTCTTTTGCTAGTAATCCTTTTTTAATAAGGGTCCTATAAGCATGTTCATTCAAGATAAGATCAAATTCTCCAATAAATTCATAGATATGAGGCTTAAATCCCAATTTAAATTGATTTAAACCCAAATATGGATTATGGTTAGTAAAGTCTCCTGTCATTCCATTTAAATCTAAAAATTTAAATTGATCCTTATAAAATTCTAATATCTTATAATGTAAGAAATAATTAGGATTAAAATGCTTAAAGTTTTTATCAAAACCACTAATAACAATATGAGCTCGATTAAGATAGCGAATAATAAAAGCTCCTGCAATATAATCTTGTCTTTGTTCTCGTAATCCCTTAGTAGCAATTTCAATATCATTTTTATATGTTAATAAAATCTTATCAGAATTCATTTTTTCTTTAATATAAATATCATCAGAATTTTGTATTAATTTTTGTGATATTTCTTGATTATGTTCATATTCTTGATCATATAATTGTTTACTATTAACCAAATATTGTTGATAATCAATACGTATTAAAAATAAATCTGCAGCATTTATGCGATCAAAAACATTATAATAATTTTTGTAATAAAAAGGATCTATATCTTTTTTCTTTTTAATAAACTGAAATAAGATATCTAAACTATTACGATCTACTTTCTCAAAAATAAGACCTTTTTTAATAGCTTTTCTAATTTTATTTTTGGTATTTTTTTCTAAAGAAGCAAAAGAATATTCTTTCATATTTAAAATTCCATTAAATCTAGGAAAAAGGCTTTCAAAATACTTGTTATCTTTTAATTTAAGATATCCTAGTTCTTTTAAATAATCTCGAACAATAATATTTTGATTATAATTAGTAAGTTTAGTATGTGCATCAATTTCTCCAATTGCAATTTCAGGATTAATTTTAATAAACACTAACTTTTTACTATAGTATTCTTTGATCGCTTCTGTAAATTTATTTAATAATTCATGATCAAAATAATCAATCAAAAAACCTTTAGGTGAATAACCATATTTAGAAGAAAAACCAATTTTTTTAATTAATATTAAAGCTGCTGCTTTAATAACTCCAAGTTCATCAACGAAACCAATTAGTTCATAATCATAACCCATCTCGGCCATAAAAAGTGCATAATTAGAACTCTGATAATAAGAACTAATAGGATAATTTTGAGCAAAAGTATCAAATTCAGCAATAGAAAGTTCTTTTATATGCATATATATCCCCCTTTATAAATAATGAGTTATTATAACACAACCCTAAATAATTGTCTATATTTGATTGACTCCTAAAGAAATTATAGTATAATTATATATAGGAGGATACTTATGGCAAAAAATATAATAGAAAAAATAAAAATGAATTTTAACAAGATATTAATTGGAAGTATAATTTTAAATGGTTTATTTCTTTTATTTGGAGTAATCATCTATTTAAATCCTGTGATTACTTTAGAATTAACAGGAATAATTTTAGGAATTTATTTTCTTTTATTTGGATTATATACAATATATGAATTTATAATAAGAGATAATAATCCCCTATTTAAGTTTAATCTAATATGGGGAATCTTATTTATAATAGTAGGCTTTCTTGTTATGATTAATCCCTTTAAAATAGTAAAAATACTAACATTTGCTTTAGGAATTTACTTAACAGTTGTAGCGATTAGAAAAATAATAGAGTCTTTCAAATTAAAGAAAATAGAATATGATGGTTGGTCTCTTACATTAGTAATTGCTATAATTCTATTAGTATTTGGTATCTTTATTATGATTAATCCTATGGCATCTATGGATATAGTAGAAGTAACAGGAATCTTTATAATTTTAGCTAGTATCTTAGAAATATGTAATTCTATTATGCTTTATACCAAAGCAAAAGATTTATTAAATTTATTTAACAAAGAAAAGTAGAAATTCTACTTTTTTTTGTATATTTTACGCTTTTTTACATATAATAAAAATATATTAGCACTTAATATTGACAAGTGCTAATATAAGTGGTATATTATTAGCATGAAAGGAAGATGGTTATGATGTTACCAAGAAAAATGTTTTTAGATGATATGTTTGATAGTTTTTTAGAAAGTGAGAGTCCTAAAATGAAATGTGATATTTATGAAGCTGATGGAAATTATAATTTAGAACTAGATATGCCTGGTTTTACAAAAGATGATATTAACATTGAGTTTAATAAAGGAACATTAACAATTAGTGCTGAAAAGAAAGAAGAAAAGGAAGAAAAAGACGAAAAGAAATATATTAGAAGAGAAAGATTTTATGGAAAATTATCACGTTCTTTCTACCTAGGTGATATTGAAGAAGAAAATATCAAAGCTGAATTTAAAGACGGTACACTAAGAGTAATCGCTCCTAAAAAAGATGAGAACATATCTAAAAAAGTAATTAATATAGATTAAGCACGAAAGTGCTTTTTTTTAATCTCTAAAATTAGTTCTTATCTATTAAAAGTTTTAGAGTTCTTGTTAAACTTTTTTCACAATCTTCTATCGACATAATACAATCGTCTACTTGTGATACTTGATCAATGGTATAAAAATCGACTTTCATATTCAAAGCATCCTGATCTAAATTTTTAATATCTGTATATTTCATTTTAATCATATGATAAAGGATAGATACCATCTGTTTTTTAATAGAAAGAGGGATATTCCAATCTAATACTTCACGAATACGATATAAAGCATAAACAACCTGAATCGTTTGAATTTCTTTTTGAAATTTTTCATATTTTCCTTTTTGCTTTAAAAAGAATTCTAAATAATCTAAAACTAGAAAGATATCTAAAAGATGGGGATTTTCTTTTAATCCTTGGTTAGATACACTAAAATGATCATGTTTTCGGTAATAATAGTCGGGATTATGAAAATCTAATACCTGATTAGCTAAAAATAAATGAGCATAAGAAAATGGAATATCTTCCCACATAACATTAGCAAGAAATTCTTGACAAATGAAGTCTCTTCTAAAAAGTTTATTACCACAACTAGGAGAGAAAAAAAGAATTTTAGACGGATTATCGATAGGAGAAAATACCTCTCCTTTTCTTCGGTAAGAATGAAAGTCTCCAGGATGATCTAAATTTTTAGTAAAAACAATTCCTGTTGATAATACTTCGGGAAAATGATACTCTAAAGCTCCATAATAAAGATCATAAAACATATTAGGATGAATAAAATCATCACTATCAATAAAACTAATATATTCACCTTTTGCTAATTTTAAACCAATATTCCTACTAGCCCCAACTCCAAGATTGACAGGATTATGAACAATTTTCATTTTATTAGCAAATTTTCTTTGCCATTTTTGTAAGATAGTAAAAGATTGATCACTAGAAGCATCATCAATAGCAATAATTTCAAAATCTTGTAATGTTTGTTGAGATAAAGATAAAAATAAATCATCTAAGTATAATTCACTGTTGAAAACAGGAATAATAACACTAATTTTCATTTAAATCACCTAAAATTTATTTCCTATAATAACATATTCATAACGAAAAGGCAAATTCCCTAATAAATACTTGTCAAGTCTAGAATTTTATTATAAAATGAAAGTGTGGTGATTATAATGGGACAAGTATACGATCATGTAAAAATATATAAAAAAAAGTTTCCAGGAGGAGTAACTTGGTGGAGATTAAAAAAACATAGTGCTGTAATCGAAGAACATCTAAATCCTGGAGAAACAGTACGCTATGCTTTTGCAGGACAAAAAAATGATAAATTTTATGATGTAACATCAACTGCTGTCATAGCTATAACCAATAAAAGAATTTTAATTGGTCAAAAACGGGTAGTATGGGGCTATTTCCTAAGCAGTATTACTCCAGATTTATATAATGATATGCAAGTGTATTCAGGTTTAATTTGGGGAAAGATAACAATTGATACCGTAAAAGAAGAAGTAGTTATAACCAACTTAGCTAAAGATTCTTTAAGAGAAATCGAAACAGTAATTTCTGAATTTATGATTGAAGAAAAGAAAAAATATGGACAAATGATGATGAATAAATAATGGTGTAAAGAATGAGAAAATTAAAAATATTTCAAATAACAATAATTGCTTTATTTATAATTTTTATTTTTTTCTTTTTCCGTGCAACAGACTATACAAAAGAGTACAAAGTAAATGGTATTAATATTAAAGAAAGTTATAATAAGGATATGAAAAACTACTACTTTACTTTAGAATATAAGGGTATTACTTTGGATTATTTAACTGAAAGTAAATATAAACAGAAAAGAAATCTAATTAAAGAGATTGAAATAATAGAGGAAGAAAATGATTTTTGTTTAATACCTACCGCTGATACTATAGACTTTATACCTTTATGTTATCAAGATGAAGAAATCATATATTATAAAAATATAAAAGATTCATTAAAAGAACAAATACCAGAAAAATATTTAGAAAAAGAAAAAGAATTAAAAGAATCATATGAAGATATCAACATATATAATAAAGATTACACTTATTTATTATGGGATTATGATGGCTTTTACTATATTAATTCCCAAGAAACAAAAAAAGTGAGTCTATTTGCTAAAGAAATGTATAATGTAAATTTAATTACTTATACTAAAGATTATTTAATCATACCAGACTATGATTCCAATTATACATATAATAAATTTTACCGTATATCTTTAAAAAATGGAGATGTAAAAGAATATAAGTTAAATAAAGAGATTTATTTTGATAGTTATTATCCAGGATATGAAAAAAATAAATTATACATTATAGATAATAAAGAAGAACTTATGTATGAATTAAACGTAAAAAATGGAAAAATAGAGAAGATAAAACCTAAAATGCTAAATAATGGTAAGTGGGAAGAAGTAGGCATTAAAACTTTAGTAAATCAAAATAAAAAATTCCAATACAAAGAAAATTATCAATATATATTAAAAGAAAATGAATTATATTTAAATTATAATAATGAAAAGATAAATACGAAGATAGATAGTGATGTAACATCTATTGTAAGAATAAAAGATAATAATGTTTTCTATTTAAAGAAAGATACTTTATATGTTTTTGACCCACTAACAGGAAGTAAGAAATTATTAAATTATTTTGAATGGAACTTTAATTATGAGAATATGATTTATGTAGATTAACCGATTTGTGTTTTTGTCATATCCTATAAATAGATAGGAGTGATAATATGAATGAAAGTTACTTTACTTATTATACAATAGAAAAAGGGGATAATTTATATGAAATTGCGAGAAAATATAATATCAATCCCAAATTATTAGCAGCGATAAATGGAATAAAAGATAATGAATATATTTATCCAAACCAAGAGTTACTAATTCCTAAGAGTGGATACAGTTATTATATTACAGCTGAAGGAGATACTTTAAGTGGTGTATCAAGTGCTTTTAATACGACACCTGAAAATATATTAAAATATAATCAAACAATTTATTTGTTACCAGAACAAATATTAGTATACAAAAGTAGATAGTCTCACTGAGACTTTTTTTCTTGCACTAAAATATGAAGTAGTATATAATAAATTCGAGGTGAAATCATGCTAAATTTTAATGCTTATATGAATTGTCATTTAATAAAAAAAGGATATGTTACAATGAATGAAGTACCAGCTTCAGAAATAATGAATTTACTAGAAAAGAAAGAAAATATCTTAGTAACATTGGAAGAAGAAATAAGAAGATGATAAAAATTGTTAGTGATTTAAAAGAAGCAGACTTTGTAACTCATGCAGGAAATTTCCATGCTGATGATATATTTTCAACTGTATTTCTTGAAAAATTATATAAAGATATGTCTTTAATTCGTCTAAAAGAATATCAAGATGATAAAAGCAAATTAGCATATGATATTGGTTTAGGACCTTTTGATCATCATGGCTCTTCTTATGACCAAAAAAGAGCTAATAACATTCACTATTGTAGCTTTGGTCTCCTCTGGAGAAAATATGGTAAAGAATATTTAAAAAAAGAACAAATAAAAAACTATGAAACCGTATTTCAAATTTTTGATGAATTATTAGTAACTCAAATTGATGCTTTTGATAATGGCGAATATACAATAGATGCTCCATTTAATATTTACACTCTATCACTTTTAATAGAACAATTTAGACCCAAATTTAAAGAGAGTAAAGATGAAAATGAATGCTTTTTAGAAGCAGTAGATTTTGCTAGAGTTATATTCGATAAAATAATTGCAGATGCCATAACAAAATCAGAAGTAATAGAGCAAATAAAAAAATTAAAGGACACTATAAAAGATAAAATCTTAATTTTAGATGAATATATTCCCTATGAATATGCCTTATTTAAATTAAACTTAGATGTAGACTTTGTCATTTATCCTTCTAACCGTGGAGGATATGCTGCCCACACTGTCCCAACTAAATATAAAGGCTTTATTTCAAGAATTCCTTTTAAAAAAGAATGGGCTGGAAAAAGAGATGAAGAATTAAGAGCGATAAGTGGGGTAAAAACAGCTAAATTTTGTCATAGAAATTGTTTTTTAATAACAGCAGAGACAAAAGAAGATGCCCTAGAATTAGTATTAAAAACAAAACAAGAGAATTAAAAATTCTTTTTTTATGCTAATCAATATTCTTGATAAATAATAATTTTAAATAAAAAAAGTTTACCAAAAGCAAACATTTATGTTGACAAAATCCGACTTCTAATATATATTTATATTATATGAAAGTATGATAAATAAAAGCATATTTTTATATTACATATTTATCTTAGTTATGATGAGCAGTAATAATCTTAACTACAAGTTTGTAGAAAGGGAATATTATGAAGACGATTGATAAATATCTAAAGTTTAAAGAGATGTATAAAGATCATGTAGTAATTATTAAATCAGGGAATTTTTATTATACTTTTGGGGACGACACTTATATAATGAACTATTTGTTTAATTACCAAATTAGAGAAAATAAAATTGGATTTCCTCTAAATGCCAAAGCCAAAGTAAAAAGTGTATTAAATCGTAATAATGTAAACTTAATTGAAGTAATTGATGATTATGCTTATATATTAGAATCTAAAAATGAGAATGCTTATCAAGTAAAATTAAGAGAAGCAAAAAGCAATATGTTAATATCGAATATGTTAAATAATTTAATGAATGCGATAGAAATAAAGGTAAAAAAAGAAGAAGCCAATTATGAATTAATAAAGGAGTTTGTAGATGAACTCTAATTTTTCATTATTAAATAATACTAAAAAAACAATTGCCTTTATTAATAAACAATTAATAAATTATCCTAAATCAGAAGCAGTACTAAAAGAAAATATTGAAAGAAATATGTATGAATTAATTGAACTAATATTTTCTTATAGTATAAATGATATAGAAAGGATAAAAATAAAGTTTTTAAAAGATTTAATCATTAAATTATCTATGTTAGATTTTTACATAGCAACATCATTTGAAAAAAGAATCATTAGCAAGAAGAAATTTGAATCAACTTCTATGTTCATTGTAGAAATAAGAAAAATTGCTTATGGATTGGTGCGAAATGAAACTAAATGTTAAGTATGAAGATTTAGTGGATATAGATAAAATAATCGCTATGTATAAAACAATTAGAACGAACACCAAAAATAGAGGGAAACTTCATAAGTTTGAATTATTTTATGCGAGTAATATTATTAGTATTTTAAATGTTTTAAAATATAAAAAATATAACCATAGCAATTATAATGTATTTTTAGTTCATGAACCAAAATATCGTATTATTATGAGTGAAATTATGAGTGATAAAGTAATAAATCATGTAGTAAGTCATTTTGTCTTAGCTCCTGGTATAACTCCCCACTTAATTCCTCAAAATGTAGCAACTAGAAAAAAGATGGGAACCAAAGAAGGAATCCGTTACGTAAAAAAATATATTAATAAACTAAAGTTAAACTACGATAAAGTATATGTATTAAAATGTGATATAAAAAAATATTTTTATAGTATTGATCATGAACTAATATTAGAAAAAGTAAAAAGATTTATAACGGATCCAGATATTTACAAATTAATAGAAAATATTATAAAATCAACAGACAATGCTTATGTAAATGAAGCGATAAAAAAAGTAATAAGAAAAGAAATAAATCGTATAGAAAACTTAAATATATTAGATAAAGAAAATAAAATAGCAGAGTTAAAAAGTATACCATTATACGAAAAAGGAAAAGGCTTACCAATAGGGAATATGACAAGTCAATTATTAGCGATATATTTTTTAAATGATTTAGATCACTATATAAAAGAAAAATTATATTGTAAGTATTATGTAAGATATATGGATGATTTTATTATATTTGATCCAGACAAAGAGCATTTAAAAGAATTAAAGAAGAAAATAGAAGAAAAATTAAAAGAATTTAAACTAGAACTAAATAGGAAAACAAATATATATGATTTAAAACATGGCTTTGGTTTTCTTGGTTATCAATTTCTTTTAAAAGGAAAAAGATTAATTATTAAAATTAATCCTGGAACAAAAAGAAGAATTAAAAAAAAGATGCGTAAGCTAAAGAAGATAAACGCACCTAACTATGAACAAGTAAAAGCAAGTTATATGGGCTACTTGACAGTAGCACACAGTAAAAACTTATTAAAGAAATTAGACCTGTAATTAACGAGGGTCTTTTTCAATATGGGAAAATAATAGGAAAATATTAATAATTCCACAAACCCCAACAATACCATAGATAATTCTTGTAATAACACTAGAGTCTTGAAATAAACTAGTAACTAAATTAAAATCAAAAAATCCAATAAGTCCCCAGTTTATAGCTCCAATGATTGTAAAAATTAATGCTATTTTTTGTAATGTTTCCATTTAATCACACCCTTTGCTACTATTATGGAATAAATAAATTAAAATATACATCAAAAAAGAAAAATAAGTTCATAATTTAAAAAAAGAACAATATAGTTAAATTAGAAAAGGATGTGAAGAATGAAAAAATTAATTATGCTAGCACTGGGGGTAATGTTACTAATTACAGGATGCAAAGATAAAACAGAAGAAGATTTAATAGCTAAATTTGAAAAAAATATAACAAATTCCAAATCCTATATTCTAAAAGGAAATATGGAAATATTAAGTAATGAAGAAACATTTACCTACAGCTTAGAAGCAAGTTATTTAAAAGATGATTATTATAAAGTAACATTAGTAAATCAAACCAATAATCATGAACAAATTATTTTAAAAAATAAAGAGGGAGTTTACGTTGTAACACCAACCCTAAATAAGAGCTTCAAATTTCAAAGTGAATGGCCATCCAACAGTAGCCAGTCTTATATTTTATCTTCCTTATTAAACGATATGAAAAAGGAAGATAAAATAAGTGTGGAAGAACAAGATAAAAACTATATAGTAAAAACCAAAGTAAATTATCCTAATAACTCTGCTTTAACATATCAAAAAATTTATTTTGATAAAAATATGAATTTAGAAAAAGTAGAAGTATATGATAGTGAAGACATTGTAAATATTAAAGTAGTCTTTTCCTCAATTGATTTAAAAGCAGGATTAAGTGAAGAAGACTTCCTACTAGAAGATTTAATTGATTTAAGTGAAGATAATGATAAAAATGAAAACAAAGATCCTAATAAAGATGATTCAAGCGAAAAAGAAGAAGAACAAGATACTAACAAAGATTGTAAAAATGAAGAATGTGATACAGAATCAAGTAATGTTTTAGATGATATTATTTATCCTCTTTATATTCCAAGTGAAACTTATTTATCCAATAGTGAGGAAATTGATACAGATAGTGGAAATAGAATGATTTTAACTTTTGCAGGAGATAAAAACTTTGTTTTAATAGAAGAAGTTGCCAATGTTGCTAGCGAATTTGAAATAATACCTGTATATGGAGATCCTGTAATGTTAAGTGATACAATTGCCGCCAAAAGTGCTAACTCGCTTTATTGGACAAGTGATAATGTATCATATTATTTAACAAGTAATGATTTGTCAACAGAAGAAATGGTAACCATTGCTGAATCATTAGGAAATACAAAAGTAGTATCAGGAAGCAAATAAAAGCGCTTCCTTTTTGTAATAATAGTTAAAAATGATTTTAAAAAAGTTGCATTTAAGTGTTTAAGTAATAATTTTATAAAAGACGTTTGACAAATAATAAAGAAAGTGCTAATATAGTTCACTACGAAAAGGGGTGAAAAAATGCGTATCAATCATATAAGTAGTGTTGATATCAATATTAGAAAAACAATGCTATTAGAAATGCAAAAATGTTTAAAAATGAAAAATTTACCATTTGTAGGTGTAAAAGATGTAATCGAAGAAGATGAAACAATAATAGTATATAGTTTATTACCTACTCTAGAGTCTTTTCAAGTCATAAAAAAGATAAATAAGGATGGTACTACTCAAGTTTATATGACAAAAAATTCATGGGTAGCTGAAATTAAAGAAGAGTCTTTAAATGAATTTTTAACAAGTATCAGTGCCATAAATGATTTAGCAAATGACAACACAACGTTAGAAAACATGGTTCATATCCCATTGGAAATAAAATATAATCAAAGTCTTATTAATAAGATATCTTTCCATGATCAATTAAATAAGGTAGAAGAACTATATCAAAAGTTTGCAATGACAATATCACAAATGCGTAAAATTCAGTTTGAATATTGGAATGCAAGAAATAAAGAAATAAATATGAATCAAGAAGCAAGTGATTTAATAGTATCAAGATAAAAGAATAAAAATATTATTTATTTTGATAGAGACTAAGTAAATCCTTGCTTTCTTTTATTTTTATTGCTATAATTTATTTAGGTGGTGGAACATGGCAAAAGAAAAAAGAAAAAAAGTAAAACAAGAAAAGTATCGTACTGAAGAACAAATGGAAATGATTCGTTTTATTCGTATTTTGTTAATTATAGTTGTTTTAATATTAGGAATTTACTTTTTAACTAAAGCATTTTTTACAGAAGAAAGTACAAATAATGAAAATGAAATTGTTGAAGGTACAATAAATTATGATAAAACTTTAATTGGTTCAAGTCTAAATAAACCAGAAAAAGAATATTATGTATTAATATATAGTTCCGAAAATTTAAGAGCAGCATATTATAGTGGAATAGCATCTAAATATTTACAAAACAAAGAACATTTAAAAGTTTATTATGCAGATTTAAATAATGAGTTAAATAAAGATTTTTATGATAAAGAAAATGTAAACTTAAATGGATCTGATATTTCATCTTTAAAAGTAGGAGATGTTGCATTAATTAAGGTAAAAAATGGTAAAATTACAAAGACTTTTGGCACAGAAGATGAAATAGCTAAAGAACTAAAATACGTAGAAAGTGAAGATACTGAAAATTAGTATCTTTTTTCTTTATATTTTCACCAAATTATGATATGATTTTATAGTAGAAGGTGAATGAATGAATAGAATAAATAATAATAGAGGCTTTAGTCTACTTTGGGTAATAGGAATAGTAACAGTAACAAGTATTATCTCTGCAATAACAGCTGGAGTAATAGTTTATAATAATAATAAATTATCCTATGATTTAACATATGAGGATTTATCTAAGGATAATGATCTAAACGAATTTTTGACAGTATATGCTCATATTTTATCAGAATATTATGAAAATGTTGATAAAAGTGCTTTATTAGATCAAGCCATTGCAGGAATGATGGACTACTTAGGAGATGATTATTCTACCTATTTAGATGATGATACTACTGCAGAATTATTTGAATCCCTTGCAGGAGAATATACAGGAATAGGGGTTTCAATTAATAATACCGATAAATCAATAGCTAAAGTTTATGATAATACCCCAGCAAGTAAAGCAGGAATTCAAGTGGGTGATATTATTATTGGATTTAATGGTACAGATGTAACAACAATGAGTGCAAATGAATTAGTAAATATGATTAAGAGCAATCAAGATTACTTTACATTGGAATTACAAAGAGGAGAAAATAAAATAAGTGTTTCTCTAAAAAATGAAACTCTACTTACTCCAAACGTAGAATATCACTTAATAGAAAATACAAAAACAGGATATTTATATATGGAAACCTTTTCAAATACTTTGAAAACTCAAGTAGAAAATGCTTTGAACGATTTAGAAAATCAAGGAATGACTTCTTTAATAATTGATTTACGAAATAATACAGGTGGCTATTTAACTGCTGCAACAGATGTTGCAAACATATTTTTAGAAAAGGGAAAAAGAATTTACAGCTTGGATTATCAGGGCGAAATTACAAATTATAGTGATACAACGAAAGAACACAAAGAATACCCAATTGTAGTATTAGTAAATAAAAATACCGCATCAGCATCTGAGATATTAGCCGCAGCTTTAAAAGAAAGTTATGGAGCAACAATTGTGGGAACAACATCTTTTGGAAAAGGAAAAGTTCAACAAACAATGAAATTAGAAGATGGATCAATGGTAAAATATACTTCTGCACTTTGGCTTACCCCTAATGGGACTTGTATAGATAAGGTAGGTATTACCCCAGATTACTATGTAGAAAATGAAACGGTTAAAGACGAAAACGGAACTGTAACGGAATATACCGATTCTCAACTAAATAAAGCAATAGAAGTATTAAATGGAATAACAAATTAAAATTTGTTATTTTTTCTTTAATTTGCTATAATAAAATCACAAACAGAAAGCCAGGAGTAAGAATGAAAGAAGATAAACATCAAATAAAGGTAGGCGATAAATTAGAAATTCATTGTTATAAACATAATGGAAAGTTACATCAGTTGTGTGATGAAGGAATTGTTTTAGCAATAGACGAAGAAAAAATAGTCGTCGCCAATAATAAAGCAAAATTAACTGAAAGGGATGGTAGGAGTTATCATGCTAAAGAACCAGCAATTTTGTTTTTCTACAAAAAACATTGGTTTAATATAATCGGTCAACTAAAAAAATTTGGATTATTTTATTATTGTAATATTGCTACACCTTATATAATTGATGACAAAATAATTAAATATATTGATTATGATTTGGATTTAAGAGTTTTTCCTGATGGTGGATTTAAAATATTAGACTATAATGAATACAATTATCATAAAAAGTTGATGCATTATCCGCGGGAGATTCAAGTTATTATAAAAAATGAATTATCTGAATTAATTGAAATGAAAAAACATAATGTAGGACCTTTTGCTAAAGGAGAAATAAAAAAATATTATTATATATATAAGAAGTTGCTAAAAAATGAAAAATATGAAAAGTAGAATTTTTTTAAAATAGTTGCATATAATATAAAGAAGTATATAAAAAGTCTGAAAAAAGCCCAAAAAAACGGAATTTTTCGACAAAAAATAAAAAAATGCGAAAAAAAGTAAAAAAATGCAAAAAAAATGTTGACATAATTCTCAGAGTTTGTTATATTACTTATGCACTTGACAAAAAGGCTTGAAAAAGCCCCAAAAAAAGTGTAAAAAAATTAAAAAAAGTTGTTGACAAAGCTTCGTGAAAATGTTATAGTATATCTACGCGAAGCAAAAAAGCAACGCAAGAAATGATCTTTGAAAACTAAGTTAAAAAGTCAATTTTGAGTAGCTTAGATTAAACTGAAATTATAAGGATTTAAATAAATCTTTTTTATTGAGAGTTTGATCCTGGCTCAGGATGAACGCTGGCGGCATGCCTAAGACATGCAAGTCGAACGAGGTGGCCCATTGATTAAAACAGAAAGCTGAAGAGCTTGCTCAGATGCCGGATGTTTTATGATTTGGATTTTCCACCTAGTGGCAAACGGGTGAGTAACACGTGGGTTACCTACCTCCAAGTTGGGGATAACAATTGGAAACGATTGATAATACCGAATGTGCTCTACGGAGTAAAGAAGCCCTTAAAGCTTCGCTTAGAGATGGGCCTGCGGCGTATTAGTTAGTTGGTGGGGTAATGGCCTACCAAGACAACGATGCGTAGCCGAACTGAGAGGTTAATCGGCCACACTGGGACTGAGACACGGCCCAGACTCCTACGGGAGACAGCAGTTAGGAATATTCGTCAATGGGGGAAACCCTGAACGAGCAATGCCGCGTGAGTGATGAAGGCCCTATGGGTTGTAAAACTCTGTTGTTGAGAAAGAATTGTAAGATTAGGAAATGAGTCTTACTTGACGGTACTCTTCAAGAAAGCCACGGCTAACTACGTGCCAGCAGCCGCGGTAATACGTAGGTGGCGAGCGTTATCCGGATTTATTGGGCGTAAAGCGTGCGCAGGCGGCTTGTTAAGTCTAAGATTAAAGCCCGGGGCTCAACTCCGGTTCGTCTTAGAAACTGGCAGGCTTGAGTATGGTAGAGGCAAATGGAATTCCTAGTGTAGCGGTGGAATGCGTAGATATTAGGAGG
>ULRR01042400.1_pt1 | contig 46920 bp, 39 predicted proteins | sample 1955651 | NCBI WGS metagenome assembly ULRR01 (sample SAMEA4835688, study PRJEB28245) | human gut metagenome | biome: gut microbiome; material: fecal sample | place: Denmark | collected 2008
TGCTGTGGTGAGGAAAGCGGTAAGGTGTCATCAGGGTAATATTCTTCATTCCATGCCACTGTTCCGTTTCCTGTTTTTCTCACGCGGAATTCTTACCCCCGTTCAGAGCAGGAGCGAAGGAGGCTTTCTGATTACCTTTTGCTTCATAAGGTATTTAATACAAAAAGGAATTTGAAGTCAAAGATAAAAAAGAAATTCATTTTCGTAAGTCAAAGAAATTCTGAAATTAAGAAAATAATTTGAAAAAAATTAGAACGTATGATAAAATAGTGCGGAGCATAAGCGCGGTCCTTTCGGTCGTGCTTGCAGGAATAGGAGAAGAAACAGAGGAAACACGGTAACTCGAGTTGTATTCTCTCTTCCTGAAAATATAGAGGACATATTATTTTTTCGGAAGGAGCAAGAATATGAAAAAAATTCTCGCAATCGCAGCAGCTGCTGCACTCACCGCAGGCGTATCCGCATACGCTGCAAATCCGTTCTCTGATGTATCCCCTGATGACTGGGCTTATCAGGCAGTGTCCGATCTCTCCGATCAGGGCGTTGTAGAAGGCTATCCGGACGGTACATTCAAAGGCGAAAGAAACATGACCCGTTATGAATTGGCGCAGGTGATCGCCCGTCTGATGGCCCGTGAAGACCAGCTGAATGCAGAACAGAAAGCAACCCTGGATAAACTGGCAGGGGAATATGCTGACGAACTGGCTAACCTCGGTGTCCGCGTAAGCAATCTGGAAAAGAAAGTCGGCAACATTTCCTGGTTCGGTGATGCCCGCATGCGCTGGAAAGAAAAAGGATACAATACAGACGGCTCCAGAAAAGCTGATGGATGGGATGGCCGTATGCGTATCAATGCCAAGGCGCAGGTGAATGACAGCACCTATGTACGCGGCCGTTTCACCAGCAGCATGGACTTCAAAGACAGCGCGGACGCGAATACAAAGATGGATGTGCTTTTTGTTCATCATCAGTTCGGCGATAAAGTCGGCATGAACCTGGGCCGCAACTTCCTTACCCTTGGTCAGACCGGTATGTATTATGATGATTTCTTTGACGGCGCGCAGCTTTTCATTGGCGACAGCAAACTGACTCTGGAAGCAGGTTATGGCCGCATGAATACATGGATTAATGATTACGGACAGAAAAAAGATGATACCGTTTATGCCCGTCTCTACGGACAGACCGGCCGTATCGGCTATGACGCGGAATACATTAAGACTGTCGGTGCAGCTGATGCTGATAAAAAATCTATCTGGGGCGCTGGCCTGACTGTGGGTGTAACCGATGCTGTTGACGTGTTTGGTGATTTTTACAAGAATACGGAACCCGAAGGTGATCCGCAGATGTGGACAGCAGGCCTCGGTTTCGGGCACTATAACCTGAAAAAACCGGGTACCTTCAGAGTATCTGCCCAGTATGTGAGGAATGAAGCCGGAGCTTATTTTGGCGGCAGCACTTACACCGCATTCCCGGCCAGCTCACTTCTTAAAGTGGACAGCAAGTTCTGGCTGGCCAATGCTGATGTCGTTCTGGCAAAGAATATCCGCCTCCACGGTGAATATGCATTCAATGTGAAGACAGATAACAGCGTAGATTATGATGATCTCGCTACCGTATCTTTGAACTACAACTTCTAATACCTGGTGTTCAAGGGATAAAGGCAATGAAAAAGACCTCGAGAGGGGTCTTTTTTGTATGTGTTTGATTAGCTGCTGGTTGATAGCTGTTAGCTGTGAGCTGTCAGCTGCAAGCTAAATATTCTTTTATGGTTTGAGTCATTACGGCAAGCAAGTATCCTCAATCGCACTGCGTGCGCCAGCGAGCTCCTTTCGGCGGCCGAATCCATGATTCCTGTATAAGACGGTAAAACGTCATCCTGAACGACAGTGAAGGATCTATCACCGTGGTGAGGAAAGCAGTAAGGGGCCATTCAGCGCGTCCGTGAAGGATCTGTACCCGTGATGAGGGAAATATAAGACCTTATGGAGGCAACGGATTCATCACTCTATGCCGGTTCAGGGTGACGATTAAGGTGCTATAAAGGAAAAGGGCCTCGTGTAAAAGAAAAAAACTATAACCGACTTGCGTTCGAAAAAAGGGAGGAAGATGAAAAAACAGTGAGAAATATACCATGAGAAGAAAGAGCTGTAATTATACGATAGAATCTGCTTATACAAAAGTTGGTGTCCTTTGTGATTAAAATAATAAAAGAGAATACTTAATTTATTCTAATGGAAATAGAGAAAATAAATTAAGGTAGATTTTTTCGAAGAGTTTCAGAGTTCTTGCAAAAAAAATTCTGATGTGTTAAATTGCAGGTAAGCAGCAGGGGCATGTCCCGCTATGCTGCTTATGGGGTAATGAAGAAACGCAGAGGAAACACGGTCACTCGTGCAAGATTCTTCCGGAACTCCATTCCAAAGGGACAATTTATTTTTCGGAAGGAGCAAAAATAATGAAAAAGATTCTCGCAATCGCAGCAGCAGCTGCACTCACCGCAGGCGTATCCGCATACGCTGCAAATCCGTTCTCTGATGTATCCCCTGACGACTGGGCTTATCAGGCAGTGTCCGATCTCTCCGATCAGGGCGTTGTAGAAGGCTATCCGGACGGTACATTCAAAGGCGAAAGAAACATGACCCGTTATGAACTGGCGCAGGTTATCGCCCGTCTGATGGCTCGTGAAGACCAGCTGAATGCTGAACAGAAAGCAACCCTGGATAAACTGGCAGGGGAATACGCTGATGAACTGGCTAACCTCGGCGTCCGCGTAAGCAACCTGGAAAAGAAAGTCGGCAACATTTCCTGGTCTGGCGACGCTCGTATGCGTTATCAGGACAAATCCAATGATACCGATAACTGGGACGGCCGTATGCGTATCGTAGCAAAGGCGGCTGTTAACGACAGCACCTACGCACAGGCTCGTTTCGTAAGCGAAATGAACTTCAAAGACAGCAAAGATGCAAATACCTATGCTGATCAGCTGTTTGTAAACCATGGCTTCGGTGATTTTGCTGTAAGACTCGGTCGTCAGCCGGTTACTTTCGGCAACCAGGGCGGCTGGCTTTATGGATCTGCTAAAGGCTATGACGGCGCACAGCTTTCCTATAAAGGCGATAGATTCGGCGCAACCGTAGGCTATGGACAGTTCAATGCTTCTGATTATGGAACAGATATTACTGAAGCGGATATGTTCTTTGCGAAGGCTAATACCGAGTTGGGACCGGTAGCTCTCGACCTGAACTATATAAAACCGACCGGTGAAGATAATGGTGAGCTGTTTGGCGCAGGTGTGGCTTTCAATATAAACGATTTCCGTGTGTTCGGTGAATACTGGAAGAATACGGAAGCTGATGATTATGATACCGCATGGAACGCAGGCATCGGCTATGGCAAACTGGATTTGAAAAAACCGGGTTCTTTCGCTCTGAGCTTGGCTTACAACGATGTAGATGCCGGAGTATACTTCGGTGGCACCGGTCTTCAGACAGATGTTCTGAGCCAGCTGACTAATAAAGCAACCTATGGTGATGCGGACAATGTAACATTCTGGAACGCTATGGCTGATGTCACTCTCCAGAAGAACGTTTATCTCCACGCTGAATATGCATTCGATGTAGATACAAAAGAATCTGAAACCGATGCAAAGGATGCATGGAACGTTTCCCTGAACTACAAGTTCTAATACTTGGAGATACCAGAGACAGAACCAATGAAAAAGACCTCGAAAGGGGTCTTTTTTGTATGTGTCTGATTAGCTGTTAGCTGATAGCCGTTAGCTGATAGACGTTAGCTGTGAGCTGTCAGCTGCAAGCTAAATATTCTTTTATGATTTGAGTCATTACAACAAGTGAGTATCCTCAGTCGCATTATGTGCGCCAGCTCCTTATGGATAAGGAGCCCCGCTGCATTCCATTTTCCTTTTTAAAGTATTTAATGCGAACCAGTGTTTAGGAAAGAGTTCCAACGGTAAGAATAGGGATTGGGTAAGCCTCCTTGTTTATAAGGAGGTGGCCGGCGAAGCCGGACGGAGGATACTGGCTTGGGGGAGTGACACGAAAGGTTGGAATGGATGTGTGTACTTGTTCATAAGAAGGCAAGTGAACCATTTTTAAAGGAACGGAGTGACGCGTAAAAATGAGTGAAACAACTTGCTCCTGCGGCTATGGATGCCTGTGCGGGGACAGTTTTCAGATAACGAATCAGCGGTGCGTAATAAAATAAGCAGAAGGAGATTAAAATTATGTTTCCCCCTTTATTTACCCCGCTTTTTTGGCTATAATAGTAAAAATCTATAACTGCTTTTATATTTCTTTGCCGAAGGAGGACATGATGGCAACTTATATCAATGAACCGTCACATACTTTTAATGAATATCTTCTGATTCCCGGATATTCTTCATGTGAATGTATTCCGGCGAATGTTTCTCTTAAGACGCCGCTGGTGAAGTTCAAAAAAGGAGAGGAGCCCGCTATTGAGCTGGCGATTCCCATGGTGTCCGCCATCATGCAGGCGGTTTCCGGTGAAAGGCTGGCGGTAGAATTGGCGCGTAACGGCGGTGTTTCTTTTATTTACGGTTCGCAGACGCCGGAGGACGAAGCGGCGATGGTGGCTCGTGTGAAGGCGAAGAAAGCGGGGTTCGTATTCAGCGATTCCAATCTGGCTCCTGTGAATACGCTGGCGGATATCCTTGCGCTGAAGGCAAAAACGGGGCATTCTACCGTGGCGATTACAGAGGACGGTACACCGAACGGGAAATTGGTGGGGATCGTATCGAGCCGTGATTACCGTGTGAGCCGTATGGACCGCAGCGAGAAGATTGCCGATTTTATGACGCCTCTTGAAAAGCTGGTCACTGCCAGGTTCGGCATCACACTTTCCGAAGCCAATGATATTATCTGGGATAATAAGATCAATTCCCTTCCTGTTCTGTATGAAGATGGACGCCTTTACGGTTTCGTTTTCCGTAAGGACTACGATTCTCATCGTGAGAATCCGGATGAAATGCTGGATGCGGAGAAGCGTTTTGTCGTGGGCGCCGGTATCAATTCCCGCGACTATGAGCAGCGTGTGCCGCTCCTTGTCAATGCGGGGGCGGATGTGCTCTGTATTGATTCTTCGGAAGGGTTTTCTGAATGGCAGAAGATGACCATTCAATGGATCCGCGAAAAGTACGGCGACAGTGTGAAGGTCGGCGCAGGCAATGTGGTGGATCGCGAAGGATTCCTGTTCCTTGCGGAGGCGGGCGCCGATTTCGTAAAGGTCGGCATCGGCGGCGGTTCCATCTGCATCACTCGTGAAACAAAGGGGATTGGCCGCGGGCAGGCGACGTCTTTGATCGAAGTCTGCCAGGCAAGGGATGAATACTATGAACGGACGGGCGTGTATGTGCCGGTCTGCTCTGACGGCGGCATTGTCTATGATCATCACATCACGCTGGCGCTGGCGATGGGTGCCGATTTTGTCATGCTGGGACGTTATTTTGCCCGTTTCGACGAGTCTCCCACGCAGAAGCGTACAGTGGGCGGTACTGTGGTGAAGGAATACTGGGGGGAAGGTTCAAACCGTGCGCGTAACTGGGCCAGATATGATTTGGGCGGAGATAAGAAGCTCCAGTTTGAGGAAGGCGTGGATTCTTATGTTCCTTATGCAGGACCGCTCAAGGAGAATGTGGCTAAAACCTGCAGCAAGGTGAGGGCTACGATGTGCAACTGCGGCGCGCTCACGATTGCCGAGCTCCAGAAGAAAGCGAAGCTTACGCTGGTTTCCGCGACTTCCATCGTGGAGGGCGGCGCCCATGATGTCATCCGCAAGGAAAAGGAAAGCGATAACGGTTAAGAGCTATTTTGGAACCATACTGTTTTGTGATGCAAAATGATGAAATAGAAAGTTCTGTGCTTAACATTCAATCAGTAAAAGATGTTTTAATATTTCCCTTGACAGTGGAAATATTTCAGCATATAATTGACATCACAAACAAAAACCAAGGACTGTGAACGGGAAACGTATCTGACAGGTTCGTCATAGAGAGTCGGGAGTGGTGGGAACCGATACGAAAGCAGATGCCTGCTCGCCCGGGAGTTCCGAGGATGAATGAAGTAATCATCGGCGTTACCCGCGTTAAGGGGATACAGGCAATGATCGGGACAGGGAATATGGCGGTCCATGGTATAGAGAGCCGGCGGAGGGTGCAAGCCGGTACATTCCGTTATTTTTTATCACCTGAGAGCTCCGTTTTTGAAATAAGTAAAAAATGGCGTTTATCCACGTTACGGAGGAAGGATTAAGAGTATAATGTAGGGTGGTACCGCGACTGTTCGCCCCTATCTTCAGCAATGAAGGTGGGGGCTTTTCTGTTATCGGGAAGTTCTGCCTCTTTTTCCTTAGAGTGACAAATACAGGGTGGTACCGCGGAGATTTCCGCCCCTGCTGCATCGGTGTCCTGCCGTGCGGCAGGGGCGGTTTTTAGTCCTTTTATGGTTTTTGCAAAGTTTTGCCTGAAGTTTGGGCAAAGAAATATTTCTCAAGAAGGGGGAAAGTTATCGTGTTTTTTCAACAGCTTGTCAACGGTTTAACGCTGGGAAGCGCTTATGCGGTTATTGCTATCGGATATACTCTGGTCTTCGGAGTATTGAATATCGTGAATATGGCGCATGGCGGAATTTTCATGATAGGCGCTTATATCGGCCTGCTTCTGGTAACGGAAGCGGGAATGAATATTTTCCCTGCATTGGCCGGCGCCATGATCGGGGGCGCGGTTCTGGGGTACGGGCTGGAGCTGCTGGCGCTTCGTCCGCTTCGTAAGCATAAGGCGACGCATCTGGCGCCGCTTATCAGTACGATCGGCGTATCCACATTTCTTGAAAGTGTGGCGCTTATGGTCTGGGGGCCGCAGACCCGTTCGTTCCCGTCTGCGTTCGGCAATGAACTGATGGATATGGGAGTCTTTAAAATTTCCGGTATCCAGATTATCAGCTTGGGGACGGCAGTGGTGCTCATGGTTCTTCTCACAGTCATGCTGAACCGGACGAAGGTGGGCAAGGCGATCCGGGCGACTTCGGAAAATGCGGAGACGGCCGGTCTTCTTGGAATCAATACGGGCCGTATCATTACGTTGACGGTGATGCTGGCTTCTGCCCTCGGTGCAGCGGCAGGCGTACTGATCGGACTTTCTTTCAATGCGATTGAACCGACGATGGGGACATCAATGGGGCTGAAAGGGCTGGCGGTGCTCATCATGGGCGGTCTCGGCAATGTGGAAGGCGCCATGGCAGGCGGTTTCATTCTCGGCATCGCCGAAGTATTCAGCGTGGCTTACGGTACTTCTTCTTATCGTGACGCGGTGGCCTTCGGCCTTATCATTTTGATCCTGTTCATTCGTCCGGAAGGACTTTTTGCGAAAGCGGGGAAGGGAGGAAGGCCGTAATGGAAGATTTGCTGAATGGATATTTTCTGCAGGTTCTCACCTTTGTCTGCATCAATATTATTCTTGCCATGACGATTTACATGACGCTCTGCACGGGCATCCTTTCTTTGGGGAATGCCGGGCTGATGAGTTTCGGTGCGTATACGTCCGCCATTCTGACAGCGCAGTACCACGTACCTATGCCCGTAGGGATTTTCCTTGGCGGTGTCATGGCGGTTCTTGTGGCTCTGGTTATCGGACTGCCGACGATCCGTCTCCGGGGGCTGTATCTGGCGATTGCCACGCTGGGGTTCGGTGAAGTGGTCCGAGTCATCGCCTTGAATCTGGAAATTACTCACGGCGCACTCGGCTATTCGGGGATTCCTTCCATGGGAAGTGTACTTTCCGATTATGCAAGCGACTGGGGGCTCCTGGATGCTTTGGAAATAGATTCACAGACGGGCGGACAGCTTCTTGTGTGTCTGGTGCTGCTGGTTTTGACGGTGCTGATTATTTCCTTCTGGTACCGGCTGGAACATTCCCGCATCGGCCGTGCCATGGCAGCCGTGAAGGCCGATGAGTACGCTGCTTCTCTGTCGGGAATCAATGTAGTGTATTACAAAATGATGGGATTTCTCTTCAGCGCATTTTTTGCGGGAGTAGCGGGCGCTTTGTACGCTCATGTCACATTCTTTATCAGTCCGACGGATTTCTCGTGGCATCGTGTAGTGGATATGCTTCTCTACACAGTTTTCGGCGGCAGCAATGTCATGTGGGGGCCTGTCCTCGGCGCGGCAGTGCTTACTATCGTTCCCGAATCGCTCCGTTCCCTGGCGGAATACAGGGATATCATCTACGGCGTGATGCTTGTGGCACTCATGGCTTTCCGTCCGGACGGTATTCTTTCTTATGACGCGGTGAAGTGGATCGGTTCGCTTTTCGGCAAAAAGAAGGCCGTTTCCGTGGAAGGAGGAGAAAAGTGATGCTTCTTGAAATGCAGAATGTGGTGAAGCGTTTTGGCGGTCTTACGGCGGTATCGAATATGTCCTTCCATGTGGAGAAAGGGGAAATATTCGGTGTCATCGGGCCAAACGGCGCCGGTAAAACAACGATTTTCAACCTGCTCACAGGCGTGTATCCGGTTTCTGAAGGGAATATCCTTTTTGACGGACAGTCGATCAGCGGGAAGAAACCCTATCAGATTATCAATGGGGGTATCGCCCGTACGTTCCAGAATATCCGCCTTTTCACGGGGATGACAGCATTGGAGAATATCCTTGTCGGACAGCATGACCATTTAAAAGCAGGATTCCTTGCCAGTATCCTCCACACAGGTGCACAGAAGAAAGAAGAAAAAGAAGCGCGGAAGGAAGCGATGGAACTGCTCCGCTTTGTGGGGCTGGAACAGGATGCGGACCGCCCTGCCACGGAACTGCCCTACGGCAAGCAGAGAAAGCTGGAAATCGCGCGTGCTCTTGCCGTCCATCCGAAACTTATCCTCCTGGATGAACCGGCAGCAGGCATGAATGACAGCGAAACAGCAGCTCTTACGGAACTCATCCGTGGAATTCGTGAAACCTATAAAACGACCATTATTTTGATTGAGCATGATATGCACCTTGTGATGACTCTCTGTGACCGCCTGATTGTCGTCAACTTCGGCGAAAAACTGGCAGAAGGCGTTCCCGAAGAAGTACAGAATAATCCTGCCGTTATTGAGGCTTATCTCGGAAAGGAGGACGAATGATGCTGCTTACGCTTAAGAATATTGTCGCCGGCTATGGAAATATCACGGCGCTGAAAGGCATCAGCCTCTCTGTTCCTGAAGGGAAAATCGTGACCCTTATCGGAGCGAACGGCGCGGGAAAGTCCACCACGATGAAAACCATCATGGGGCTCATGAAACCCTCGGAAGGGGAGATCCGTTTCAAAGATAAATCCATCACGGGACAAAAGTCGTTCCATATCGTAAATGCCGGTGTAGTCCTTGTGCCGGAAGGGCGGCAGATCCTTCAGAACATGACCGTTCGTGAAAATCTGGAACTCGGTGCATACCAGAGAAAGGATAAGGCAGAAATCAGGGAAGATATGGTGAAAGTGTTCCAGCGTTTTCCCCGGCTGCTGGAAAGGGAAAAACAATTTGGCGGCACCCTTTCCGGCGGAGAACAGCAGATGCTCGCCATTGCCCGTGCCATGATGGCAAGACCGCAGCTCATGCTTCTTGATGAACCATCCATGGGGCTGGCGCCTCTTGTCGTCCAGCAGATTTTTGATGTCATCAAGGATATCAATAAAATGGGGACAACGGTTCTTCTTGTAGAACAGAATGCACGAAAAGCACTGCAGATTGCCGATTATGCTTATGTTATGGAAACGGGAAAAATCGTTATGGAAGGACCGGCTGCGGAAGTGGCGGGGAACCCCGACGTCATGGCGGCCTATCTCGGCGGGAAAAAGAAATAATTTCCAATATTGGATAAACCGACAGCAGATTGCGGCTCATGTTTTTGATTTCTCTCTGCTGTCCGGCGCAGCCGGTCGGAAGTGCCTGACAGGGGAATGCATGAAATGTAAAAAGCTTCTCGCAGAACATGGAGTATATCCTAAATGTGAGAAGCTTTTGTGCGCTTTTATATAAAGAGGTCTCGGTCAAGTATATTTTGCGTCTTCCTCACCACGGTAATAGATCCTTCGCTGGCGTTATAGATGATACTTTATCGTCTTATACGGGGATCATGGAGTCGGCCGTCAGAAGAAGCTGCTGGCGCACGCAGTGCGATTGAGGATACGCGCTTGTCGTAATGATTTAAATCGTAAAAGAATAGTTAGCTTGCAGCTGACAGCTCACAGCTGATGGCTTTTATCCTCATACCGGCTTTCCTCACCACGTGTACAGTTCCTTCGTGCGGTTCAGGATAACGATTAGCGTTTTCTGTCATTGTGGCGCTTTTTCCCTAATCGTCATTCAGAGCTTTGGCAAGAATGCCTTGTGAGAAGAACGGGAAACGGAATAGTAACACAAAGTGAAGAATCTATTACCTTGAATGACATCTTACCGATTTTCCTCACCACGGTAATAGATCCTTCGCATTTGCTCAGGATGACGATTAACGTTTCCCTCATTATGACGCTCTTTCATCCAATTGTCATTCTGAACGGGGTAAGAATGCCTTATGAGAAAGACGAAAAACGGAATAGTGGCATGGAGTGAAGAATCTATTACCTCTATGACGTCTTACCGTCTTCCTCACTACGGTAATAGATCCTTCGCTATCGCTCTGGATGACATTTTACCGTATTCTCCATCACGGCGGCAAATCCTTCACATTCGTTTAGGATGACGTTTAACGGACAGCGCTCATATCCTCTATTCTCCAGCTTATGGCTGACAGCTCACAGCTGATGGCTTTTATCTTTATAATCCCAATTCTTCATTGATAATGACGACTTCCATGTCCATATTCCTCATCTTCTTGTAGTAGATTACAAGAGCGTTGCAGATCCGATCAGGCGCGCTGCAGTCACAGCATTTTTTGTAATTGAAGAAGGAACAGCCATTTTTATAGTGATGCCGCTCTACGTTCTTTGGGGCGGCTACATTTCTTGCCCTGAAAATAGCGTCGTCCAAAGTAGGACAGATTTTATTCACACCGATAACAAAATACACTTTCCTGTGTCCGAAGAGGGAGCCTGAAATCCGGTTTCCCGTACCGTCGATGTTTACCAGTTCGCCCGTCTCCGCTGCAGCGTTGGCGGATGTGAGGAAGACATCGGTCATGAGGCATTTCCTTGCCATGGAAAGAAATTGTTCCATCCGTTCTTTCGATGTGTAATCTTTGTTTTCAATATGCTGCACGTCATAAACTTCGTTATTCTCTGAAAGCCGTTCGTACATTTTCATGCTCTCCAGTGTCATGGAGTCGCCCATCCCCACGGTTTTACCGTGTATTTCCTGTGATAAATATGCGGCCGCTTCTTCTGCCGTTTCGAAAATGGTGCAGTCGAATCGGTTTCTTTTAAAAGCCCGGCAAATTTTATCCAGATCCATGGTTCCTCCTATGCATTTCCTGTTTACATTAAATTCTTTTTCACTTCATTATAAGAAATATAAAGATTGAACTCAATATGCGTAAGGGCAGACAGGGAAATGAGTCTGCATCTGCAGGGAATTTTCTGCTTGTACACAGATAAAAAATATTTTATGGATTAAGTAAGGCTAAAATATAATTTAGCATACATATAGGGGTATATATGCTATGGGCAAATGATATGTATCGGATAGGCTGTAAGCTGCAGGTTCGGCAAACATTTATGGATTTTTATTGCAATGTTAATATATTGTGATATAATGTGTATATTAAAAAGTGTGTAAAGTATCAATGTCGCTTTGGGGAGCAAATCAGGGGTACAGCTTAAAGAAAAATATCAGGGTATTTGAATTACCTTATTTTGGCATGGACTAATGATTCCCCGATTCATGCTTTTATTTTGCCAACGTGGAGATGATAGGTGTGACAAACAAACAAATTGCTATGCGTCTTGGGCAGATGGTTCTCGTCCTTTTGGGAATCAGTTTTATTACGTTCTGTCTGGTTATGCTGGCACCGGGAGATCCTGTCCGCCAGATGATTGCAGGGAATGAAGATATCGTGGTCAGCCAGGTGGAAATTGATGCGCTTCGCCATGAACTGGGACTGGATCAGCCGTTCCTCATGCAGTATCTGAGCTGGCTCGGACGGGTGCTTCACGGAAACTTCGGATTTTCATTTATGATGAAGAAGCCTGTATTGGATGCGGTTCTGGAAGCTTTGCCTGCTACGGTTATTCTTGCGCTTGCTTCTTCCGTTTTTATGCTTTTGTTTGCCATCCCACTGGGAATATATACGGCAGTTAAGCAGAATACCTGGGCCGATTACATCATCCGTGGTTTTACTTTTGCGGGGGTATCTGTACCTAATTTTTGGATGGGTCTTATGCTTCTGTGGATTTTTGCTTTAAAGCTGAATCTGTTTCCTATCGTTGGCGGCGATGTTTCTGTGGAAAATCTGATTCTTCCCATGGTGACGCTCGGCGTAGTCATGGCATCGAAGTATACGAGGCAGGTTCGCGCGACTGTGCTGGAAGAACTGCGGCAGGACTATGTCATGGGCGCGCGGGCAAGAGGATTTTCTGAGTCTCACATCTTATGGAAGGAAGTTCTTCCCAATGCGCTTCTTCCGCTGATAACGCTTTTGGGGCTCGCTTTCGGTTCTCTTCTGGGCGGTGCGGCCGTGGTAGAAATCGTATTTTCCTGGCCGGGGCTTGGCTTCATGGTGGTACAGGCCATTACATACCGTGATTTCCAAACCGTGCAGGCGGTTGTCCTTTGGATTGCTTTCATGTACATGGCCATTAATTTGGTGGTGGATTTGTCCTACAACCACCTGGATCCCAGATTGAGAAAGGCAGGTCAATAGTCCAATGGAAAACCTGATTAAAGGATTTAAAGAAAATAAGGCCTTTCGCATTACGTCTCTGCTGGTGCTTCTCTTGATACTGATTACGGCGCTGGCCCCGGTGATAGCTCCTTATAATCCGCTGGAAGCGGTCATGCGGGATGCCAACGCGGCTCCGTCTGCAGCGCATCTTTTTGGGACGGACAAGCTGGGACGTGATGTACTGTCCCGCATCCTGTATGGAGCCAGCTATTCCCTGACGAGCGTACTTTTCCTGGTATTCCTTATTTTTGTGGTAGGTACATTCCTGGGGGTCATTGCCGGATATTTCGGCGGTATTGTGGATACGGTCATCATGCGGTTTGCGGATATGATGATTTCTTTCCCCGGCGTTATTCTTGCCATCGCTATTGCCGGTATTCTGGGAGGCAGTCTTGTGAATGCCATGATTGCCATGCTTTGTGTGACATGGACGAAGTATGCCCGTCTTTCAAGAAGTATGGTCCTGAAAATCAAGAAACGTGATTTCGTGGATGCCGCTATTGTAAGCGGCGGTTCTTCTGCCCATATTCTCTGGGTTCATATTCTTCCCAATATCCTGCCTCTCATGGTCATCACTGCGGCGGCAGATATCGGTGCTATGATGATGGAATTGGCGGGATTGTCTTTCCTTGGGTTCGGCAGCCAGCCTCCGGCGCCGGAGTGGGGTCTTATGCTGAATGAAGGACGCCAGCAGCTGCAGACCGCTCCATGGCTGATGATTTTCCCGGGGCTTGCTATTTTTATAACCGTTGTCGTTTTCAATCTGTGGGGAGATTCTCTCCGGGATGTCCTGGATCCGCGCCAGGACTGATCAATATGGTTCCTATCAGAAGGGATGGCTTTTGCCGCCGTTCTGCATATGTAACAGGTTTTGCCTAATTTATATTTTGTTTTAAGAAAGGAAGCGTTACATCCATGAAATCTATTTACAAGAAAGGCGCCGCATTGGCAGCAGCAGCTCTTATGACAGTCGCGTTTGCCGGATGCGGCGGCGGAGACAAGTCTGCCTCTAAAGGACCGAAAGACACTTTGACCGTAGGTATTACCAACTTTGCAGACAGCCTGGAACCGACCGACAATTATTTTGGCTGGCAGGTCATGCGCTACGGCGTCGGTGAATGCCTTGTCCATTTTGATTCCAAAATGAATGCGGAACCGTGGATTGCTGAAAGCTGGAAGGTATCTGATGATAAGATGTCCTGGACTTTCAAAATCAAGGATATTAAGTTTTCCAACGGCACACCGGTAACCGGCGAAGCGGTCAAAAAATCCATCGAACGTACCTTTGCCAAGGCTCCCCGTGCAAAGGCCATGTTTGAACTGGATCACATCACTGCTGATGGACAGAATGTCACTATTTATACGAAAAAACCGATTGCTACGCTTCCCGGCATGCTGGGTGATCCGCTTTTTATTATTGTTGATGTCGATTCCGATGGGAAAGTAGATTTTGCTAAACAGGGACCGATCGGTACCGGCCCATACATGGTTAAATCATTCTCCAAGGCAAAATGTGAATTGGATGCAAACCCGAACTACTATGCTGCGGTGCCGTTCAAACACTTAGTCATTAATACCATTGATGATCCGAATACCCGTGCTATGGCACTCCAGAAAGGCGAAATCGATATAGCGGTCAATGTGGCTGCCGGCGACTTGGCACTGTTCCAGGATAAGAATAAATTCAATATCAGTTCCATTTCTTCTATCCGCGATGTTCTTGCCCGTATGAGTGTCAAGGAAGGAAAACCGCTGGCGGATAAGAGAGTCCGTCAGGCGCTGCTTCGCTCTTTGGATCGTGAAACCTATGCCAAGGTGCTGCTGAAAGATACCTTTATTGCTGGTGGTCCGATGCTTCCGCCATCCCTGGATTATGACTTCGACGGATTGATGAAGGCGTATCCGGATAAATACAATGTGGAAAGCGCCAAGAAGCTGCTGGAAGAAGCAGGATGGAAAGACAGCGACGGAGATGGCTTTGTGGATAAGGACGGCAAGAATCTGGAGCTGGATTTCATTTTCTACTCCGGCCGTGCGGAACTTCCGTTGTATGCGGAAGCTACCCAGTCGGATGCGAAGAAAGTCGGCATCAAGATCAACCTGAAGAATGTAGACTATAACGTACTGGATGGCATCGGTGTCCGCGGGGAGTATGACCTCCTGATTTCCAATATCCTGACCGAACAGGCAGGGGATCCGGAAGTATTCGTCAACCAGTACTGGAAGACCAATGTAGACGGCAGCAATCCGCAGAACGGTTCCGGATACAGCAACCCTGAATATGATGCGTTGTCTGATCAGCTGGCATCTGAATTTGATCCCGCTAAGCGCAGAGATATCATCATTAAAATGGAAAAAATTGTCCAGGATGACGCTGCTGCTTTGATTTTCGGCTATCCGCAGACCAATATGGTCAGCAACAAGTCTGTCCAGAATGCCAATATTTATCCGTGTGACTATTACTGGGTAACTAAAGACATTACTCCGGCTAAGTAATTTCTATAGTGAAATATGCCTTTTCTCCACTGTCATATATCCGGCAGCGGAGAAGCGGCTTTCCTTCCTCTGAAATGGGGATGGAAATTCGGTACAGACCGTTTTTGTCCGGCCGTTGCCATGCTGTATCGAATTTCTGTTTCCATTTCAATTGAATTTATTATGAGGAGATATTCCCATGCTATTACAGGTAAGAGATTTAGGAATCGCCTATGGAAAAGGCGACCCTGTGGTCCGCCATGTATCTTTCGATTTGGATGCGGGGCAGGTTCTGGCTATCGTAGGAGAGTCAGGGTCAGGGAAAACTACGGTTATCCGTGCCATCCAGCATGTTCTTCCCGGCGGAGGGCATATTGCTGAAGGACAGGTTATTCTCAATGGAGAGGATACGCAGAAGCAGACAGCGGAAATGCACAGAAGCCTTTGCGGCACGGACGTGTCTATGATTTTCCAGGATAGCGGCGCCATGATGAATCCCATCCATACGATCGGAAGGCAGTATCGGGACTTTCTGGCGGTTCATGGGCTGACTGATGAAAAAGAAGCCCATGATCGGATGATCTCTATGCTGGAAATGGTCAGGCTTCCCGATCCGGAACAGGTTTTGAAAAGTTATACCTATGAATTATCCGGCGGCATGCGGCAGCGTGTCGGTATCGCCATGGCCATGTCATTTCATCCGAAACTGCTCCTGGCTGATGAGCCGACATCGGCTCTTGATGTGACGACACAGGCGACCATTGTCAAAGAAATGATGGAAGTGCGTAAAAATATGAACATTGCCATTATCATCGTTACCCACAATATGGGTGTCGCCGCTTATATGGCGGATAATATCATGGTGATGAAAAATGGCGAAGTGGTGGAATACGGGAAAGCGGAAGAAGTTATTTACCATCCGAAAACCGATTATGTAAAAATGCTTCTGGCGGCGGTTCCCAGCTTAGGAGGTAAGACAACAGCATGAAAGGCGGAGAAGAAATACTTCATATAGACAATATCTGTAAGAACTTTGACTTGGGCAGAGGAAAAGTCCTCAAAGCCTGCGACTGTGTGGATATCATTGTGCATAAGGCTGAGACAGTCGGTATCGTAGGGGAATCAGGCTCGGGCAAATCTACCGTGGCTAAGATGCTGACCCGTCTATACGATATTTCTGCAGGGAAGATTATTTTCCACGGAGAGGATATTACTCGTTTAAAGGGGGAAGCACTCCGGCAGCATCGTAAGAAAATACAAATGGTTTTCCAGGATCCTTCTACCGCGTTCAATCCGAAAATGCGCGTCCGCGATATTATATGCGAACCGCTGAAAAACTTCGGCATGATAAAGAACAGTGAAGTTGATGCGAAAGCAAGGGAAATGCTGCGGCTGGTAGAACTTCCGGAGGAATTTTCTGACCGTTATGCCAATAATATGTCAGGCGGACAGCGGCAGCGTATCGCCATCGCAAGAGCTTTGGTACTGGAACCGGAAATCATCATTTGTGATGAAGCGACCTCGGCACTGGATATGTCCGTACAGAAAACCGTGATCGAACTCCTTACCCGGCTTCAGCGGGAAAGACAGGTAGCCTATCTTTTTATCTGTCATGATCTTGCCCTTGCCAATACATTCTGTGACAAAATCATAGTCATGCAGAAAGGGAAAGTGGTAGAAACGATTCGCGATCTGACACTGGCAAAAGACCCGTATACGAAAAAACTTCTCGCTTCTATCTTTACCATTGAAGAAGGAAAGAATAAAGTCTTGCCTGATGAACTTTTTGCCTAAATGTTATGGAAATGTGAAAGCCGGCTTTATAAAGAGCCGGTTTTTGTATGAGTAAAATTGGTTTACAGATGTATTTCCGGAGTGGAATTTGATTGTTTTACAGGTAAATAAATATATTTTTACGAATGGTAAGAGAAATAAAAGGATTTTAAGACAGCGTGATGATAATTACTGAAGGATACATAACGAATTTATTGACAAATTATTATGAATGTGCAGATAATATAAGAAATCTTCCTGTAAAAGAATTAATGCGCTGACAGGGGGAAAAACGTTTTAAGAGGACAGATCCACAAATCAGAGAAGGGAGAGTCTCTTGTTTTTTCGTTCATTTCATTTTCGCAGGCGAAACATGGGAAAGCCTTGCCGGAAATCAATGATATAGAATTTCATTTATTGGTTAGGGGAAGCTGTTTGGGAAAATCGGCTTTTCGCAGCCGGAGGAGGAAAAGTATGAAGAAAAAGAACACGGCGCTGGCAGGGGCTTTATTGCTTGTGCTGGCAGGATGGAGTGCAGCAGATGCGGCGGAGATCTATACCTTGGATCCCGTCATTGTCACGGCGGAACGTACAGATACGAAAGAATTAAAAACGCCGGCAGCGGTGGAGATTATCACGGATAAACAGATTCGTGAAACCGGAGCCGCCAATATGCAGGAAGCGCTCAAGTTCTCCACAGGTATTATTACCAGCAGCCAGGGGCCCCGCGGTCTCTCCCAGGGGACAATGACGGCAAAGGCGGTGATCCGCGGCGTTGAAAAAGGCACGCTCGTTCTTGTGAACGGTGTTCCGATGAATCAGAGCGGCATGTACAGTCTTCAGGATATTGCTTCCGATTCCGTGGAAAAAGTAGAAATTGTCCGCGGAGGCGGTGCGGTTCTTTATGGTTCAGAAGCCAGCGGTGGTGTTATTAATATCATCACCAAAGGGACAAGGGATACCAAGGTAAAAGCGGGCTTTGGCAACTATGGACAGCAGAACTATGCAGTCAGCGCGCAGGCAGGGGATAAATTCGGGATTACTTATTCCTATGACCACATGGGGAAAGTAGATCATATTTCCCATCCTGACGGCGGCCGTCCGGCAGGGATGTATTACAATATCATCCGTGCTGAGCATAATTATGTAGACTGGCGTTACAATATCACTGATGGTCTTTATTTTACCCATGCGTACTCGGAGAACAACAGCCACTATGTATACCGTTATGACGGACGCAACGGAAAGAATAAAGGGCAGCCCGGCCAGGATATGATTTACAAGACCCGCGAAAACGTGGCGGGGCTTCATTATGATAAGGATGACCTGAAAGCGGATTTTTACTATCATAAGAGAGATATGTCCACCGGTAAGAGCAAAACGGAAGTAGCGCCTTACGCGAAAAGGGGAAGATATGACCCCGACAAGCGGATTTTCACAAAGACAGAAAATAATGATGAGACCATTGGGTTCAATTTGTCCAACCGCTGGCATTTTGATAAGGGTTCCGTCCTTATCGGCGGTGATTTCCGCAGGGACATGGCGGACGTTGTCGATGGAAATACTTATCACTATGCGCGCAATATGTACTCTCTTTATGGACAGCTGGAATACGATTTCACCAGGGCGACAAGGGCGAACCTGAATCTTCGCCAGACCTGGGTTGCAAAAGATGATGCAGGAAATAGGTATGACAAATTTACGCCCGAACTGGTTCTTATGCATGATCTGAGTGAAGATACCATGATTTATGCCAAGGCGGGAAAGTCATTCATGATGCCGACTTTCAAACAGCTTTATGGCGGCGGCAATGTCATCGCCTCTCCGGGACTTCGTCCGCAGACAGGAACCCACTATGAAATCGGCGCAAAGAAAAATATAGGCAAGTCATCCTGGCGCCTGGCCGCATTCCACTACAAAATCAAGGACAGCCTGGAAGCAAAAGTCGGCGCAGGTGTAGTGGGAGATATCAAATATGCCAATGAAGATGTAAGAAATACCGGTATTGAACTCGAATGGACAAGAAATGAAAATGAAAACCTGTCCTACCACACGGGACTGACTTTCGGGCATCCGGAGAAGCAGGAAAGGAAGGCCGGCGGTACAACAGGGGACTGGCATGATTATTACGGCAAGGTGCAGTGGAACGGCGGTATCGTTTACAGGACCGGCAAGCTAACAAGCGCTTTTGAGTTTGCTTATCTGGGGAAACGTATTCGTGACTACACGCCGTACAAATCTTTCAAGAGCCAGTTCTTCACTGACCTGAACTTTTCCTATCAGGCAAATGAAAATGCCCGTTTCTTCCTGAATATTGATAACCTGTTCAACCGGCATGACATCATTTCTTCGTCTTCCTCCACGTTCTACAACTTAGGACGCAACTTCCTGGCAGGAGTGGAATATAAATTCTGATGTGAGAATTGAGAAAGCTGTGCGTGTGCATGGCTTTTTCTTTTTGAGGAATAAGTCTATTATGAAGAAAACATTTTTTATGATTGACATATGATTATGTAAAGTAAATAATATAAGTGGTTCGCATAAAATAATAATAAGCGAAGTATTTATATTACCTATCATTTGGCAGTACGGGAAAAAATATTATCAGAGGAGGAATGATGATGAAGAAAAATCAATTACTGGCAGGGGCAGTACTGCTGTCACTGGCGGGCTGGAGTGGAGCTGCGGCAGCAGATCAGGTTTACACGCTGAATCCTGTCGTCGTTACGGCGCAGAGGATGGAAACGACAGAAATAGAAACACCTGCGACGGAAACGGTGGTCACCGCTAAGAAGATTGAGGAGGCAGGTTATAAAAATGCTTTTGATATCATTGAAAGCCAGGTGGGCCTTACCAGTACAGGTTATGGCGATGGTGGGCAGGATTTCGGTTTCAGTTCGGGACGTACGGTTATCCGTGGTTATGACAGGGGCACTCTTGTCATGGTGGACGGCATCCCTATGAATCTGAAGAATTACAATTCTCTTGACGGGATTCCTGTCGAAATGATTGAGAAGGTAGAAATCATCAAGGGGGCGGCAGGAACTCTGTACGGCAGCGAAGCGATGGGCGGCGTGGTGAATATCATTACGAAAAAGCCTGGGCAGGCAAAACAGGGAATTTCTCTCAAAGGAACCGTGGGAAATTATTATAAGGATTTCGGTGTAACTTATGCAGGCGACCGTTTGCTGGTGAGCCTGTCGAAGGAATATTCTGACGACTATACACGTGCCAATGATTTTCCCCGTGGATCCAGTATTGACTGGTGGATCGGGAAAGGACAGAAAAACCGTGCTGCTGTTGCAGGCAAGCTGACGGATGAGTTGTCTTTCAATTTCATGTTCCAGGACGGCACGATTACAAGGGGCGGCATCAAAACGGGAAGAAGGCCTGTAAAGTATGATTATACCTATCAGGACAGGCGTATAACTACGGGATTGTACTATCAGGGGAAAGACAATGGAGTCAAGGCGACGCTCGGATACAACTACCGTCAGGCGGACGGCTGGGACCATGTAAAGAATGCCAGAATATCTGCCTCTGCCGATCTGGAAAGTTATATTGCCGATGTGCAGAAAGAATGGAAACTTGGCGAAAGGGATACCTTGATCACGGGATACAGCTTCAAGCGTGAGGATTATACGAGCCTTGTTAAATCATCAAATAAGGCGCACCGCACGAACAATGCGTTGTATTTGTCGTGGGATCATGCGTTTAACGATCGTTTCAGCACGACGGTGGGACTGCGCGGGGAAATGATCGACGATCCTTTTGATGATCAGAGGATTATCAATCCCCAGTTCCAGACACTGTATAAAATCAATGACACCACATCGTGGTATATCAACGTGGGGCGCGCTTTCCAGATGCCGACCGTTGATGCTTATTTTAGCAACAAGGCTGCTGCCGGCGGGCTGAAGCCTGAAAAAGGCTGGACTTATGAAACCGGTGTGAAAAAGCTTATCGGGGATAAAAGCAGTTTGAAATTTGCCGTGTACCATATGGATTTTGACAACAAACTCGGCTGGTCTGATAAAGATCCTCTCACCGGGCTCCAGCATGCTATCAATAAAGGAGAGTTCAGAAATACCGGGGTGGAAGCGGAATTTGCAAGAACCGTAAATGCCCATTGGGATTATTCTTTGGGACTGGGGTACGGCAATCCGGAAATCAGGGATCCCTCGAAGAAGAATTCCAAATGGGAGCAGGATGCAGGCCGTATTGATATAGCTGCTGCGCTTACATACCGTGCGGATAAAGTGCGGAGCACGATGACTTTCAAGTATCTCGGTGACCGTGAATGCTACTCCATTTATGGGGATGTACCGTCCCGTATCCGTCTGACATGGAATACGATTTATGACATAACCCCGCGGGATACGGTTTCCTTGACCTTGAACAACCTCCTGGATCACAAGAATTACGCAAACCGTTATGGAAACTTGGAACTCCCGCTTAACTGGAGACTTTCTTATTCCCACAGATTCTAAAAAACGGCAGGCAGGCTGACATGGGATAAAGAGGATAGACAGATGGTGTGGGTTTTCTGTTGACGGAAAGAATTTTTCATGATACGATGACTGCACAATCTAAAGGATAGGAAGAACTGACGGATTCTGTGGAATTGACCACGTGAACTTCCTATTTCGAAAACAAGCCGACCGTCTGGGCAGGGAAACCTACTCAGGCGGTTTTGCGCTTATTGGTTTCCCTTCATTCAGCTAGTAATGGAGGGGATTATATGAAAAGGAATCGTTGGCTTATTGCGCTTGCGGCGGCAGGCATTCATATCTGCATCGGCAGTGTATATGCCTGGAGCGTTCTCACGAAGCCTGTTATGGCGGGAATGGGATTATCTCTTTCGGAAACTACGTGGGCGTTTTCTATTGCCATTTTATTTCTTGGGCTTTCCGCAGGATTTCTTGGCGGTATTGTGGAGCGTCTTGGCCCGCGCAAGTCGGGACTGGTTTCTGCCTGTTTCTTCGCCTCCGCCATGGTGGGGACGGCATTAGCCGTTTATGTGAAGTCGGCGGTGCTCCTGTACCTGTTTTACGGATGTATCGGAGGAATCGGACTGGGAACAGGATATATCACTCCGGTATCCACGCTGGTGAAATGGTTCCCTCTGCACCGTGGTTTTGCTACGGGTCTGGCTATTATGGGATTTGGATTTGCTGCTCTTATTGCGGGCCCTGCCATGCAGTACCTCACTGTGACGGTGGGGCTGGCAGGGAATTTCCTTATTCTTGCCGCGGTCTATGCGGCGGTAATGGCGCTTTCTGCATCTTACCTTCGGGCGCCCCGTCCGGGAGAGGTGGTTCCCTGTCTTGAAGATGTATTGAAGGCGGAAATGGAGAAAGGAAAGAAGCGTACTGTCCTCGGCCCGCAGCTTACGCGTAAGGAAGCGATGCGGACTTGGAAATGGTACGCTTTGTGGTGGATTTTCTTTACAAATATTACCTGCGGCATCGGTCTTCTTGCCGTCGTATCTCCTATGGCACAGGATGTGATCGGTATGGCACCGCCGGAAGCGGCATCCTTTGTAGGAATCATCGGCGTCGTCAATGGTGGGGGGCGTATTTTCTGGTCCACTGTTTCTGACTGGATTGGCCGCGGTGTGACATATATGATTTTCTTTGCTTTTGAAGTATTTGCATTTTATCGTCTGTCGGATATAACGGACAGCTTTGTATTCCAGTTTCTTGTGCTTGCCGTTATCAGCTGCTATGGCGGCGGATTTTCCTGTATGCCCGCTTTCCTTTCCGATATTTTTGGTGTCCGCCAGCTGGCGGCTATCCACGGAAGCATTCTTACAGCCTGGGGGATTGCGGGGATAGCAGGACCGGTCATATTGGCACTCATGAAAGAGGCGACCGGCAGTTACAGCGCGACACTCAGTCTTTTTTCGGGAATGCTTGCTCTTGCTTTCCTTATTTCTCTACTCATTCATTGGCAAAATGAAACGGAGCGGAAGAAGTGGAGCGCATCTTCCGAAAATCATTTATCTGTCCGCGCATGAGACAATGTCGTCAGTTTTTACGGGGGTCGGTTCCGTTCATTTCAATTGTAGGTGGTAAGGGGAATAAAATTCCTTATGTATTGTCTTATTTATTGCAGCGTATTTTCCATGATGGTAAAATAAATTTGTATCTTTAACATATGAAAGTCGTAGCGTAACAGCGATGAGCAGTTTGGAAGGGGGAGATCGTATGTTTAGTGTAGCAGCACCGCAGGCGCGGGGGAAAAGCGCGCAGGACAACATTTTTGCGGCAAATAACAGGGCCGTGGCTTTGGCTGATAAAATCGGCAAAGATAAAGTCATTAACGGGACTGTAGGATCCATTCTTGATGAAGACGGAAATTTAGTGGAGCTTGAGGTAGTAAAGGAAGCTTATGCAAGGCTGTCGCCCCGGCAGATTATCGCGTATGCACCTATCCAGGGATATAAAAAGTTCCTGGAAAGCTGCATTGACCAGTGCTTCGGAGAGTCCCGCCCGAGCGGATATATTAATGCCTGCGCGACTCCGGGCGGTACAGGCGCGCTGCATCATGCTATTCATAATTATTCTGCTGATGGAGATGAAGTTTTGATTACTGATTGGCATTGGGGGGCTTATGATTCTTTGATTGACTATCCGAATCGCAAGGTTGCTTCTTTCCAATTCCTTACAGAAGACGGTCATTTCCATGTGGATGCTTTCAGGGAAAAAGTGGAAGATATCCTGTCACGCCAGAAAAATATTGTCATCATTCTTAACGGTGTCGCCAATAATCCCACCGGGTACTGCATGAGTGTGGAAGAGTGGCAGGCGGTTGTGGACGTGCTGAAACACACGGTGGAAGGGAAAGATAAGAATGCGGTTCTTATTCCCGATGTGGCCTATCTCGATTACAGCGGGGAAAAACAGGAATGCCGCCGCTTTTTTAAGGTGTTTGGCGGACTTCCCAAAAATATTTTAACCATCGTGGCTTATACCCTGTCCAAAGGATTTACCCTTTATGGCCAGCGCCAGGGGGCGATGATCGGCATTACTTCTGATGCTGATGTGGCAAAGGAATTTGTAGACATCAACCAGTATGCCAGCCGCGCAACCTGGTCGAACTGCAACAGTGCCGCCCAGAATGTAATGATTGATATTTGCAGTGATTCCGCAAAGGTGGCAAGGCTGGATGCGGAAAGAAATAAATATTTCAAGCTGATTGGTGAAAGAGCGGCCATCTTCATGGAAGAAGCAAAAGATGCAGGTGTGAAGTTTGTCCCCTATATTTCCGGGTTCTTCATCACGATTCCGCTGGAAGGCGCGCAGAAAGTCTGTGACTGCCTTGAAAAGGACAATGTATTCCTCGTTCCTATGAAGAAAGGAATCCGTCTTGCCGTTTGTTCCGTATCCAAGGAAAAGATGAAAGGCCTTGCGGCGAAACTGGCGGCAGCCATAGAAACAGCGGGCGCAAAGCAGTAAGTTTCGAAGCAATTCAGAAATATATTTGGAAGACGATTCTGCGGCAGATTTGCCTGAGAGAATCGTTTTCCTCTTTACAGGAGGACTCACCATGGAAGGCTTATTCGCGGCAGTGAATGCCGTACTTTCTTTCGTTACACCGGTATCCGATTTTTTTTGGGACTTTCCTAAGATGTTCGGCTTTTGGCAAGCAATCCCTCTTTTAGGACAGTTCTCGCTTGCCATTATCGTCCTTGTAGGATCCGGGCTGTATTTCACTTTCCGACTCGGCTTTATACAGATTCAGTGTTTCAGCCGGGGCGTACGTACGCTTATGGACAATCACAGTATCCGTACGGGAATTTCCCCGTTGGCTGCTTTTTGTCTGAGTACGGCCATGCGTGTGGGGCCGGGAAATATTATCGGAGTGACCGGAGCGATTGCCGCCGGCGGCCCGGGGGCGCTTTTCTGGATGTGGGTATCCGCGTTTTTCGGTATGGCGACTGCTTATACGGAAAGTACCCTGGCACAGATATTCAAGGAGAAGCGGGGGAAAGAATTTGTGGGAGGCCTTCCATTCTATGCGCGGTGTCTCTGTGGGAACAAAGTGTGGATCGGCGTGGCACTATCGCTGGTTTATATCGTGTATGCCATGATGTGCCTGCCTGCACAGGGCTTTAATGTCGTGTCTTCCGTCGGAGCCATGGGAAGCATTCTTTCAGGAAGCACTATTCCTGTGCAGTCCGTTTTCTACTACGTGGTGTCCCTTGTTGTCATTGTACTGGTCACGGTCATGGCTTTCGGGGGAATCCGCCGTATTGCCGCGGTCAGCAATAAACTTGTTCCTGTCATGGCGGTGATTTATGTATTGACTGTGGTGTCCCTGATTCTGATTAACTTAGATAATGTCCCTTATTTCTTCAGCGCAGTTTTTAAGGGGGCCTTCACTCCTGAAGCTGTTTTCGGGGGAGCTTTCGGTACGGTTCTCATGCAGGGCGTGAAGCGTGGCCTTATGTCTAATGAAGCCGGTCAGGGGACTATCACGATGCCTGCGGCTGCGGCGGAAGCAAAACATCCCTGTGAACAGGGAATCATTTCTGCCATCGGTGTATTCCTTGATACGCATGTGATTTGTACGATGACAGGCTTTATCGTTATTATGGCTCATCGATGGGCTATGGAACCGGAAGCGTGGAAAGCGGCAGGGACATATCCGAAATTCCTTCTTTCTATCGGCTCCATGACACCGGGCGGATTGAATGAGCTCGTTATGATTTTGGTATCTGTCTGTTTCTGCCTATTTGCATATACCTGTGTGATCGGATTTATTACCTTTTCGGAAATTTCTGCAAATCGTATTTCCAGTTCCCGTCCTTTTATCCACTTTATCCGCGGGATGGGCGTTTTTGTTGCTGCTTTTGGCATATTCTGCAATATTGCAGGCTATGACTTGTCCAACTTGTGGGCGTTCTCCGATTTGGGGAATATCATCATCGTATATTGCAATATCCCTATGCTTTATATAGGTTTCCGCTATGTGATGAAAGCCACGAAGAATTATAGAGAATCTGAAAATCCTGTCTTTAATTCCTCCGTAATCGGCATGGAAACGGAATATTGGGATAGGAAAAATAAAAACTGAAGCAATATAAAAAGGCTGTGCAGCTAAATGCACGGCCTTTTATACTGGATTATTTTTCATTATTTTGTGGAAACAGGGAAAGTAAATCCGTGGGGAACAGTGTCTCCTTTCCTTAGGATGAGGAAATCTTCATCAAACTGATTTTTGGCAATTTTTTTCAGAATACCGTATTGCCCTTGTATTTCTTCCACGGTCCCGTTTAATATGTGTGCCATTCGCCGGACATATTTCCGGACTGGGGTAAGATCATAACAGCCGGTGTCGATAATGTAGAACTGATTGATGCGGCCGTACAGTTTTTTTATAAATTTCGCAGCGCCTTCTTTGCCCCGTTCCGCTTCCAGTTTATCCAGGTCAAGGGGAGAATTACGGGTAAAGTCCAGCCAGCTGTCGGTAAAGAAAACGCCTTCGTAATTTCTTTCCAGCGTGGAGAGAGAGTTGCCGGAAAGAAGAATATCCAGGCAGTCCCGTGTCCGTGGAATCACAATTTCCGCCGTAGTTGCTGTGAGTCCTATTGTACCGCCGCCGCATCCTGATGTGCAGATGACGATGCGATCTACCTGACAGAAACGGTCGATCTTATCCTGTACATAAGTGTGGAGGAACTTGGGGTCTGTATGGACTTCTCTTGGAAGAAAGAAAATAGGGGTGTGATTGTTATTCTCTTTCATGGCGGCAAGCAGCTCTTTTCTTAATGTAGAGCAGGCGAAGATGATTGTATTCATAATTTCCTCCATTATATTTCTTTTCTTATATTGTAATGCAGGGGTAAGGGATTGTTAAATCGGGAAATAAAAAATCCGACCGAAAAAGGTCGGATTTTAAGGTAAAAATTATTTTGAGTACAATTCGACGATGAGCGTTTCGTTGACTTCATCTTTGTAGGGGAGTTCTTCACGCAGCGGTGTGCGGACGAGTGTCGCGGACCAGTTGTCGAAGCTCTTTTCTACATAGGGAAGGTCGAAAGACTTCAGTTCGAGGAAAGCCTGTTTGAACATTTCATTGGTTCTGTAGGCTTCTTTCAGGGTAATCACCTGTCCCGGACGTACCGGATAGGACGGGATATCTACTTTCTTTCCGTCAACGGCGATGAGACCGTGGCTGACCATCTGGCGCGCCTGGCGGATGGAGCGAGCGAAGCCTGCGCGGTATACCAGGTTGTCCAGTCTTGTTTCGAGCAGGGACAGCAGGTTTTCACCAACGACGCCGGACATTCTTCTCGCTTTATCATAATAGCGGTAGAACTGTCTTTCCAATAAGTTGTACAGCGCTTTAACTTTTTGTTTTTCTGCGAGCTGGAGACCGTATTCAGACATCTTCTTCTGACGGGTTTCAGCGGGCTGCCGTTTTAACGCTTTCGGATGGCCGTAAATGTTCATGCCAAAACGTCTGCTGGTCTTAAAACGGAGATTCTTGTTTGTTGCCATTGTGTAAATCACCTCTCTAAAAAAATACAGCTGTGGAGCTGTTGAATAGCTTTATAATTATATCTGAATAAACTCCGGCTGTCAAACCCGTTGAGTTCCTTCGGATAGGATCCAGGCAAATAATTTTTTTCCTCTTGCTGTTTCTTTCTTATGGAGCCCTATAATTTCCGGGGCGAAATCAGGGTATCGATTCATATACTTTTCCATGAAGAGAAAGTAGGAAATATCGTCCTGTGTCCATTTCTCTCCCGCCGTGACGGCGCAGATGCCGGGAGGATAAATCATGGCGCATTCGAGGGCGGTTTTTCCTTTCAGCTGGGAAAGAGGAAGGAGTTTTCTGTTTCCTCTGACGAAGGCTTCCGTGGCTTTTCGCCCGCTGCAGGCCATTTCCCTTCGGCGCCGGGTGAAAATGCTGTTTTCCAGGCGGGAAGCATTCTCTTCTTCAAGGAAGTTTTCTATCTGCCTGCCCAGTTCAGCGACGGTCATGTTGTAATTCACCGAGAGTTTCGGGAGAATTTCCAAAACGGGACGATGCCATGCGTTGTTTTCAAAGTCTATTAATGCGGAAACGAGAGCCTCTGCTTTTTCTTCCTGATCTCCCGGCTGGATGAGGAAGAGGAGTGTGTGAAGCCCGCATTTTTCAGGGGTAATATTTCTTTCCTGAAGATAGAGGGAAAGAAGCATGGCAGGGTACGGACGTCCTTTTCTGTTCGTGGTGAGAAGGATTTTGCACGGATCGATCCGTGTGTGGGAAAAGTGTTCTTTTTCATTTCTTTTTTCTCCATACTGCCAGAAGCGCGGGGCGGAAAGAATTTCTTCCGTGGAATATGTTTCCCATGGCCGTCCGTCAATGATACGGGGGAGCAGGGGGGCGATGCTCCGGCAGGATGTAAGGATCTTCTTCCGCAGCTCTACGGCGAAGCGGGCCGCATCCTGCCAAAGAGTGTGCCCGTATTTCCTGTGGAGGAAAGCGTTCATTTCGAGAGCGGAGAAGAAGGGGAAGTAAGGACTGGTGGAAATATTCATGAGGAAGGCGTTGTCTAAGACATCGTCAGGAAGATACCTCTTTTTACCGCGAAGGTGGCTGTCCTTTTTCAATATCTGCGAGGTTTGTGAAAATCCCGCCAGTTGTTTGTGGACAGACTGGGTGACGAGAAGTCCGGGATCTTTATCTGTGAGGGCCAGGGTAAGGGGAGACAGGCTTTCGGTCAGGGAAAGGAACTTCTCGTATCCTGCCCATGCGGCATCAAAGAGAATATAGTCGCAGAGGTTTCTTAATTTCATGATGATGTATTTCGCGTCGGCCATGAAACCGTCATAGGTGGCAAGCTGGACGACGGCAAGACGGTAGGGCCGTTTCCTGTTCTTGCTTTCCGATACAAGGCGTGCCGCTTCTTTTCGCAGATGCTTTTCGCTAAGACTGCGTTTGTCGATGCCGGCGATGATTCCGTTTTTCAGCCGCAGGGAGTCCAGGCAGACCGGAATGGCGCCGCATTGGAGAAGGGCGCCTTGATAAACGGATTTATGGCTGTTCCTGTCAAGAAGGACGAGATCGTTTTCAGAAAGAAGTGCCTGACAGCAAATGCGGTTGGAGACGGAAGTGCCGTGGAGGACGAACCATGCCCGGTCGGCGCCGAAGGTTTCGGCTGCCAGTTTTTCTGCCGCCCCCGCCGCGCCTTCATGGGAAGAAGGGTCGCCGGGATTATTGCCCGAGTCGGATACATCGGCGGCGAACATGGCATTCCCATAGAAGCGGGTAAAGGCTTTTCCTTCTTCGGTAAGGTTGTAAAAGGCTCCGCCGTGGTGGCCGGGCGTATCAAAGGGAAATTGTTTTTCTTTTGTGTGGTTCATGAGGGCTTCTGTGAAAGGAGGAAGCCTGCTTTTCATTTTCTTATCCATAGGGATCTCCTTTTTCTGTTCTTCATTATATACTAAATACACGGGGGCGGTTTGTTTGTGAATGTATATCCACTATGATAAGATAGAAATTGGAAAATTGCCGCTGACGGAGGGGTTATGGAAATAACAGGAGGCAGCTACGTAGTGAGTATTCCGGTCTATGAGGGGCCGATGGATCTGCTGCTGCACTTGGTGTCGAAAAACAGAATAGAAATCCATGATATTCCCATTCATGAAATTACTGACCAGTACCTGGAATATTTAAATCAGGCGCAGGCTTTTAATCTGGAGCTGGGAAGCAGTTTTTTTACGATGGCGGCGACACTGCTTCTGATTAAATCAAGGACGCTTCTTCCGAAACGACGGCAAGAGGAAGAAAGTGAGACGGAGGATCCCCGCCGTGAGCTGGAACGTTCGCTGGAAGAATTTAAGCGGATGAAAGAAATCCGCGCCCATATCGAGTCGCTCATACGGGAAGAGGAAGTGTACCGCACGAAAGAGCCTGCTGAAATAAGGAGCGGGCTCTATACGGGAAAGATTTCTCTCCAAAAGTTGTCGGCCGCGTTTTTTGCTCTTTATGAATCGCTGAAGGAAGAGGAGACGACGATTATGGAGCAGGAGGAGGTTTCTCTGGATGATGAGATAGAGGAACTCCGTTTTACGCTGCGCCGAGAGAAAGCGGTAGGACTGATGACATATTTCCGGGGGAAGAAGACAAGACTGCGCCTCGCCGTGTCGCTGATGGCGCTTTTGGAGCTTCTCCGCACGGGGGAAGTTCTGCTCCGTGATACGGTGTCGGGACTTATGATAGAAGGAGGACGGCCATGAGAGGGCTGAGCCGTTTGGCGGCATTGCTGGAGGCATTCCTTTTTGTCAAAGGAGATCCTGTGACTATGGAGGAATTGGTAAGCACGCTTAAAGAAAATCCCGATGAGATTGAAAAAGCGCTTGCCCTGCTGAAAGAAAGATATGGAAAAGATGATTCCGGGATTACGCTCCATGAAACGGGGGCAGGCTGGTCTCTTGCAACGAAGAAGGAATATGATGCATGGCTCACAGAAACGTTGGGGAAGCAGACGCCTCTGTCAGGAGCGGCGCTGGAAACTCTTGCGGTCATTGCCATGAAAGAACCGGTGACACGGGCAGAAATAGAGAAGATCCGCGGCGTTTCGGCAGGACGCATACTGGCGGCGCTTCTTGAAAAAGAGCTGGTGGAAGAACGGGGGCGGTTGGAGGTGCCGGGACGGCCTATCTTGTACGGAACGACCAAACAGTTTCTGAAATGCACGGGACTGTCGAGTGTGAGTGAATTGAAGATGAAATGGGCCCATGCGCCGGATGAAGGAGAGTTGTTTTGAAGGAACGATTACAGAAAATATTGAGCCATGCAGGGGTCTGCTCCCGCCGTAAAGCGGAAGAATTGATTCTGGCAGGCCGTGTCCGTGTAAACGGCAGGGTCGTCAGGGAACTGGGGACGGAGGCGGACGTCTGTACGGATAAAATTGAAGCCTTGGGTGAAATTGTGAAGCCGGAACCGCTCCGATACTATTTATTCCATAAGCCGGATTGTGTGATTACTTCCGTTTCCGATCCTGCGGGACGAAGAACGGTTATGGATTATTTCCGCCGTGTGCGGGAACGTGTATTTCCCGTGGGAAGACTGGATTACCATTCGGAAGGGCTCCTTTTGGTGACCAATGACGGACAGCTTGACTTTATTCTGACCCATCCCTGCCATGAAGTGCAGAAGGAATATGAAGTGGTAGTTCGCGGGAAGTTTTCTGAAAAACTGGCAAAGAAGATGGAAAAGGGTGTAAAGATTGACAGCGGTGTGACCGCGCCCTGTGAAATCGAAGTGCTCGGCTATGACGCGGAAAAGAATAAAACAAGGCTCCGCATGGTACTCCATGAGGGAAAGAATCGTGAGATCCGCAAGATGATGGAAATCTTCCACTATCCGGTTTTTGAATTGAAGCGTATCAGGTACAGTTTCCTTACGCTGGATGTGAATCGCGGGCAGTACCGCCGTTTGACTGCTGCGGAGGTAAAAAAGCTTTATGAGCTCCACCGGTAAAAAAGTCGCCATTATCGGCGGCGGCGTGGCGGGACTTTTGGCGGCTGTCACAGCAGCCGATCACGGGGCAAAAGTCCTTCTTTTTGAGAAGATGGACAAGGTCGGGCTGAAAATGGGGATCACCGGCAAAGGCCGATGCAATTTGACGAACAACGCGCCTATTATGGATTTCATCGCCATGACACCGGGAAACGGCCGTTTTCTTTTCAGCGCTTATAAGCGGTTTAATAACATGGATTTGCTCTCCCTTTTCCATACATGGGGGTTGGAAACAAAGGTGGAGCGGGGAGGGCGCATATTTCCCGCAAGCGATGATGCCCAAGAGGTCCGCCATCTTTTTATGCGCCTTTTACATGAAAAGCAGGTCGATGTCCATTTAAGCGAGCCTGTTTTCCATATACAGACAAAGAAAGGATGCGCTGCCGGCGTGGTAACGGGCAAGGGAACCTATGAAGCGGATGCAGTCATTCTTGCCACCGGCGGCAAGTCATATCCCCGTACGGGTTCCACGGGCGATGGTTACCGTTTGGCCGGAGAACTGGGGCATACGGTAACGAAAATCCGGCCTGCCCTGATTCCCCTCGTTTGCGAGGAGGCATATTGCAGAGAACTGCAGGGACTTTCCCTTAAAAATGTGACTCTGGCGCTGGCAGCAGGAGGAAGAAGGAAGTCGGAAGCTTTCGGAGAAATGATTTTTACCCATTTCGGCATCTCCGGCCCCATCGTTTTATCACAGAGCGATATGGTTACGCTTTGGCTGTCACAGGGGTATCCGGTGACAGGATATATTGATCTGAAACCCGCTTTGACGGAAGAAGTTCTGGATCAGCGGATTCTCCGTGATTTGCAAAAGTTCCGTTTAAAACAGATGAGCAATGCCTTGTCGGAGCTGCTTCCCCGCCGCCTGATTGACGTGGTGATGAAGCTGTCCGATATCCCTGCAGAAATTCCTGCGGCGGCGCTGAAAAAAGCACAGCGTATTCATCTGCGGCAGACAATAAAAAAACTGCCTCTCACTATTACAAAGGCAAGACCGATTGAAGAGGCTATTGTAACGGCCGGCGGTATTTCTACAAAAGAAGTTAATTCTTCCACCATGGAATCGAAGATTGTCCGCGGACTTTATCTGGCGGGTGAAGTACTTGATGTGCATGCGTTTACGGGAGGATATAATTTACAGGCCGCCTTTTCTATGGGGCGGATGGCGGCGCTTTCAGCAGCAGGAGATAAGACAGATGCGTAAATTAGCTATTGCGATTGATGGACCGGCGGGGGCAGGAAAGAGCAGTGTGGCCAAAATTCTGGCGGCAAATATGGGGTACGCTTACCTGGATACCGGTGCTATGTACCGTGCGGTGACTTACGAAGTTCTTCGGCGGGAATTGACAGAAGAAAAAGATATCGTCGCACTGGCGGCAGGAATGGACATGACAGTGAAACCGGAAGCCGACGCCATGCATGTGGTTGTCAACGGACATGATGTAACGGATTATATCCGCACGCCTGAGGTTTCGGCGAGGGTGTCTGCCGTTTCCGCTTTGGCGGGCGTCCGCGCCGCCATGGTAGGGATACAGAGGCGCCAGGCTGCAAAAGGCGGGATTGTTTTGGACGGAAGGGATATCGGGACGACAGTGCTTCCTCATGCGGATGTAAAAATATTTCTTACGGCATCCGTTCACACGAGAGCGCTCCGCCGGTTCAAAGAAATGACGGAAAAGAATCCGGGCATGACTTTGGAAGAGGTGGAAAAAGATATCCGGAAAAGGGACTGGCAGGACAGCCATCGTGAAGTATCCCCTTTGAAACAGGCAGAAGATGCGGTCCTTTTGGATAACAGCAGACTTACGCTGGAAGAAACGGCTAAAGCAATTATGGAAATCTGTGAAAAGAAATGGGAAGTCAGGCGGGCAAATGTTTAAAAAGATATTTTACAGCGTGGTGAGAGTGCTTTTCAACGGACTCTTCTTCGGCATTTACGGTCTCCACGTGGAGGGACGGGAAAATATTCCCAGGAAAGGCGCAATTATCGTGGCGCCGAATCATAAAAGCAATTTTGATCCGCCTATCGTTGGCGTGGCGTTTAAAGACCGCATCATCCATTATATGGCCAAAGAAGAGCTCTTTAAGAATCCGATTTTTGGGTACATTCTCCGCCAGTTCGGTACATTTCCCGTAAAAAGAGGCTCCATAGACCGTATGGCGATCCGCCGGGCGATTCTGGAACTGAAAGAAGGCAACGCACTTGGTATATTTCCTGAAGGCACACGTATACAAAGGGAAGGACTCGGCCGTTTTCATTCAGGCATGGCGTCCCTTGCCTTCATGAGCGGAGTTTCTATTCTCCCCGTGGCAGTGGTAGGTTCTGTAACTATGCCCCGCAAATGCGGCCCTCTTGCCGTGCTCATCGGGAAACCGATTGAAGTAAAAAAGCAAAGAGCTGATGATGAAGCAGTGGAGGCTTTGAATAAAAAAGTCAAAGAGGAAATACAAAAACTAACTGATGAGTATATGGAGAAGATAAATACTAAATAGATAAAGAACTTTTTTATAGCAAATGGTAGTTTTTAGTTATATGCAAGGGGAAGTTGGAAAAAATATATCAATGAAAATTTATAAAGCAAGAGTGATGGGATTCTGCTACGGCGTGCGAAAAGCGATGGAAATCGCGGAAAATGCTGCTGTTTCAGGACAGAAGACGGTTACTTTGGGGCCGATTATCCACAATCCCCAGGTCGTGGCAAGGCTTGCGGGAAAAGGGATTTCTCCCGTGATGAGTACTGATGAGATAACCGATGAAACAGTGATTATTCGTTCGCATGGAATAGGGCCTTCGTGTTATAATAACCTCAAGCGCAAAAAATCAGTTTTGCTTGACGCGACTTGTCCTTTTGTGAAGAGGAACCAGGAAATAGCGAAAGGGCTGGCGGCGGAAGGCAAAAAGATTGTGCTTGTCGGTGAAAAGAAGCACCCTGAAATGCTGAGCGTAGCTGAATGGGCGGGTGAAGCGCCGTACATCGTGGAAACGATGGAAGACGTGGAAGCCTTGCCGGACCTGGACGAAGTCCATATTGTTATACAGACTACATTCTCCCTTTCTCTGGCAGACCGCTTGATTACCGCGATCAAACGGAAAGCGGGAAGCGTGAGCGTCCATAAGACGATCTGCAATGCCACGTCGGACAGACAGACGGCGGCAGGAGAGCTGGCACGGAATGTAGATGTGATGATCGTTATAGGCGGCCGCAACAGTGCCAATACCGGCAGATTGGTGGAAGTCTGCCAGGCGGAAGGAGCCGTTACCCATCATATTGAAACGGCGGCGGAACTGAAAAAAGAATGGTTCCACAGTCAATGCAAAGTTGGCATCACCGCCGGTGCATCCACACCGGACTGGATCATAGAGGAGGTATTTTTTATTATGGAAGACATGAATGAAATGCTGGAACAGGAAGAAATGAACCTGGATGTACACAAAGGCAGCGTTGTAGAAGGGAAGGTAGTAGACCTGACCGATGACAAAGCCTGGATCTCTTTCGGATACAAGACCGAAGCCGTACTTCCGCTTCATGAATATTCCTATCCGGAGCCCGCATCCCTTAAAGATGTACTGCAGGTAGGAGACTCGCTTCGTGTGCAGGTTGTCAGCAGTGTGAAAGAAGACAGCACGATTTTTGTTTCCAAGATCAAGGTTGACCGCCTGGCAGACTGGGATGTGGCTAAGGAAGCCTTTGACAAGGGGGAACCGGTTGAATGCGAAGGTATCGAAGCAATCAAAGTCGGTCTGCTTGTACAGCTTAAATCCCTGCGCGGCTTTATCCCGCTTTCCCAGGGGGATCTCCGTTTCGTTCATTCTCTGCAGAGCCTCGTCGGACAGAAATTTAAAGCCAAGATTCTGGAAGTGGATCCTACAAAGAACCGCCTCGTCCTTTCCCGTAAAGCCGTTCTTGAAGAACAGCGCACGGGTGAGCTGGATGTCATTGAACAGGCTTATGAAAACGGCGAAGTGCTGAAAGGTACCGTGAAGAAAATTATGCCTTACGGCGCGTTTGTTGCGCTGAACGGTATTGAAGGCCTGCTTCATATTTCCGATGTGTCCTGGAGAAAGATTTCCAAGGTAGAAGATGTTCTCCAGCCGGAACAGGTGATTGACGTTAAGATTAAGTCTTTTGACAGAGAAAAACAGAGAATTTCTTTCAGCCACAAAGACTGCCTTCCGAATCCATGGGAAACTGCTGTCAAAGACCATGAAGTGGATGATATAGTCGGTGCAAGAGTGGTAAAAATCCTTGAATTCGGCGTTATTGTAGAATTGGAAGACGGGCTTACCGGCCTGCTCCACATCAATGAGATGACACAGGATCATAACAAGAAACCGGGCGATATCTGCCGGGTTGGCGATGATCTGACTGTCCGTATCATCGGCATAGATGAAGCCCGCAAGAGAATCAGCTTTTCTCTGGTAGAAGCTCCGGTTCATGAAGAGGCGGAAGTCGAAGCGGAAGCGGAAACAGAAGAAAAAGTTGAAGAATAACTGATGTAAAACCAATAAGACCCTGAGAGGAATTTCCCCGGGGTCTTTTTTACTGCGGAAAATAGGCAGAAACTGAAAATATAAACCTTGCTGAACACATGCCGTTGACATATAAAGGATGGCTGTTTATAATAAAACATAAATTATAAAGCGAGGTCATTATGAATAACAGTAATATCCGTATGCAAGTGCTTTGTGCACTTTTTGCCGCCTTTTGCGCCGTGTGCTCCCAACTGACGATACCGATCCAGCCGGTGCCAATTACACTGGGAACCTTTGCCGTTTTACTGGCGGGCGGATTCCTTGGCTCCAGGTATGGACTGATGAGTATTGTTATTTACCTTCTTCTCGGCGCGGCGGGAGTCCCCGTTTTTTCCATGATGCGTTCCGGTGTTTCCGTTATAGCGGGACCTGCGGGCGGATTCATTATCGGTTTTGCGGTGATGGCTTTTGTTACAGGACTGATTTCCGAGAAATATGGATATAGTTTTAAAACAATGCTGATTGCCTCCATATGCGGTACTCTGGGCTGTTATATTTTGGGGATCGCTTGGTTCATATTCCTTACCGGTACAGGCGTATGGTCAGCGTTTCTGCTCTGTATGTTTCCGTTTCTTCCGGGAGATCTGGCAAAGATTCTGTTGGCTTCTTTCCTGGTCAGTAAGTACAGAGGCCGTTTGATTCAGGGATAGGAAGGTTCATATAAAGGCAGGAAGTCCTGCTTTTATATTTTTAAAAAAGTAAATCGAAATATTTGCATAAATCGATAAAATAAGATATAATGAAATCACAGAAATTTTAACCGCTTCCGATGCAGGGAACTGCAGGAGGCTGTCGTATATGAAAAAGGAGTTTATCATGGCTTTTGTATTACCGGACCTGCCCTATGCATTTGACGCTTTAGAACCGATTATTGACGCAAAAACGATGGAAATCCATCATGGCAGGCATCATGCGGCTTATGTGGCAAATTTGAACAAAGCAGTGGAAAATTATCCGGAATGGGCCGAAAAGTCCATTGAAGATGTTATCATTCATCTGAATGAGGTGCCGGAAGCGATTCGCACGGCTGTCCGTAATAATGGAGGCGGCCATTACAATCACAGTCTTTTTTGGAAGATGATGGCACCTGTCGGGCAGACAAAACCGTCCGCTTCTCTTTTGGCAAAGATCGATGAGTCTTTCGGCTCTTTTGATGAATTTAAGAAGCAGTTTGCAGCGGCTGCCACAAGCCGTTTCGGCAGCGGCTGGGCATGGCTCGTGGCAGATGGCGGCAAACTTGATGTCCTATCCACGGCCAATCAGGACTGCCCGCTGGAGGACGGCAAGAAACCGATTCTCTGCCTTGATGTGTGGGAACATGCCTATTACTTGAAATATCAGAACCGCCGCGCCGATTATGCGGAGAACTTCTTTCAGGTTGTCAACTGGGACTTCGTGGAAGAACTTTTGGGAAAAGCATAATTTACCGGATCAAAAAAAGAACTTCCTTCAGGGAGGTTCTTTTTCGTGGATCCATGACAGAAATATTTCATTTGGAAAAAATAAAAGTCTGAAAAGGAGAACTTCTCAGACTCGAATCACTGGAGCCGACAACAGGATTTGAACCTGCGACCTACGCATTACGAATGCGCCGCTCTACCAGCTGAGCTATATCGGCATTGACAAGTTATATTCTACTTATAGGAAGAGAATTTGTCAATATAAAAGGAATATAAACCGCTTATTTCTTTTTGCTGACCAGGAAACCGGTACCCTGCTGGTTTGCCATAATGACGATGTCGCTGATTTGGACACGCTTCGGGCGGTTCACCGCAAAGACGATTATATCGGCTATATCTTCCGCCTGAAGGGCATCGATACCTTCATAAACGGCGGCAGCTCTTTCCTTATCGCCATGGAAACGAACTTCGCTGAATGGCGTTTCCACGATACCCGGCTGGATGGTAGTGACTTTGATGTCGCTGTCTATGACTTCGATACGGATGCCGTCACTGAAAGTTTTTACTGCGGCTTTGGTAGAACAGTAGACCGCGGCTCCGGCGTAAGCGTACAGTCCCGCCGTGGAACCGAGGTTTATGATATGCCCCGTGTTCCGCTTAAGCATGGCGGGAAGGAAGGCACGGGTCACAAGGAAGAGTCCTTTGATGTTTGTGTCGATGGTTTGGATGATATCATCGACATCGTTGCTGCTGTACGGTTCGAGACCTCTGGCAAGTCCTGCGTCATTTACGAGGACATCGGGTGTGCCCGTTTCGGAAAGGCAGCGGCCGGCAGTGTTTTGTACGGCATCCTGATCTCTTACATCAAGGGGATACGGCGTGACTTTGACTCCATAATCTTTTTCAAAGCCGTTTTTGACGGCATAAAGTTTTTCCTCGTTTCTTGCGGCAAGAGCCAAATCATAGCCATTTTCTGCAAGTGCTTTGGCGGTAGCCAGTCCGATGCCGCTGGTCGCCCCTGTGATAAATGCAAGTTTATTCATACTGCCTCCTTCAATTGTTTTCCTTTATTATACTATGTTTTGCGCCGGAGGATAAATTCTTTTACAATAGGGGCAGGAGGCGTTTATGAAAGAAATAGGATATGCATTATTGGCTGTGTTATTATTGGCGGGGTGCGGGTTGGACAGCGGGGAGAAAAAAGCGCTTGCTGCAGAAGACATTCCGGCGGCACAGGAAATAAAAGTCCATGAGATTCCGGCAGTATCGGAAACACTGTACCATAAAGCGGCACAGGCTTATGGGAAAGGACATCGTACAGAGGCGCTTCGTTTGGCTAATCAGGCAATTAATGAGGATGGGGAAAATTATAAGGCGCTTTCTCTCAAGGGAATTATTCTTGCCTTCGATATTTCTCCTGATGAAGGGATTCCTTTTATTGAAAAGGCGCTTTCCATTTCACCTTCCTATGTACAGGCTGATTATGACATGGCCGTTGCTCAAAAATTAGGCAGGCACTATGATGCGTCTATCGTGTATTTTCAAAAGGTTCTGAAAGCAGACCCGCAGAATACATGGTCTTACTACGGGATCGCCACGAATTTTGCGGATAAAAGGGATAGGGAAGAGGCATTGGATTACCTGGAGAAAGCGGTCATCCTTGGAGGACAGGATGTCGTTTCCGCGGCCTCTGTGCAGGATCACTTTGCTTTCCTCCGTGAAGATGCGGAGTTTAAGAGAATATTACAGCTGAAGCAGGAATAAAAAAACAAAATGCCGACCGACAGTGGTGGGGCATTTTGTTTTTCAGCTGTCATTCTTTAAATGCTTCGGCCAGCTGACCCAGCCCTTTTTCTAAAACGGATTTCGGGCAGGCGATGTTGAAGCGGAAAAATTTATTTCCTTCCGGGCCGAACATGGAGCCCATGTCGAGCCAGAGTTTTGCGTCATAAAGAAGTTTATTTTCCAATTCTTTATCGGTGATGTCATACGCGTTGCAGTCGATCCAGAGAAGATAAGTCCCTTCCGGCTCGATGAGTTTCATTTTCGGCAGTCTGCCGGCAAGGAATTTTTTAGTAAAAGCAAGATTGTTTTCGATGTATTCCCAGACAGCGGCAAGCCATTCTTCCCCGCCGCGGTAGGCGGCCTCGGCTGCAATAATACCCATGACATTCGGGCGTTCATAGCCGAAAGAATCAAGGACGGCTTTAAATTTATTTCTGATGGACTCATTGGGAATAAGGATGTTTGATGTCTGGAGTCCTGCGATATTAAAAGTTTTACTGGGGGCGGTGCAGGTGACAGACCTGTCTGCCGCGTCTTCGCTGACAGAGGCAAAGGGGATATGTTTGTGCCCTTTGAAGACGAAGTCGGCATGGATCTCGTCACAAATAACAGCGACATTGTACTTTCTGCAGATTTCCGCATAGGCATGCAGCTCCTCTATTGTCCACACACGGCCCACGGGGTTGTGGGGGGAGCAGAGGACAGCCGCCTTTACCTTGTGGGTTTTAATTTTTTCTTCCAGATCGGCAAAATCAATTTCATAATGGCCGTCTTTAAGAATGAGGGGGCTGTTAATGAGTTTCCTGTTATTTTGCGTGATGGCGGCATGAAAAGGATGGTAAACGGGCTGATTGATGAGGACGGCGTCATTTTCTTTTGTCAGAGCCTTTACGGCGATGTTGATGGCGGGAACGACGCCGGGAGTCTTTATGAGCCATTCCGGGCGGATATCCCAGTTGAAATGTTTTTTCTCCCAGCCGGCGAGCGCCCGGAAATAAGAAACGCCTGTGTCGGAGTACCCGTAAATACCATGCTCTATGCGGTCACGAAGAGCATCGGTGATGCAGTCCGCCACTTTAAAATCCATGTCGGCGATCCAAAAGGGGAGTGTATCTTCGGGGACGCCGTATTCTCCGGCGAAATCGTATTTAAGGCAGGCCGTGTTTTTTCTGTTGATGACGGTATCAAAATCAAATCGTTCCATAAAGTTCTCCTTTCATGAGAATCCATGCCCTTATGATAGCATGAACGGTTCTTTTAAGCACAGTTCCGCGAAAGGAAATATAGAAAGGCAAATGAAAACCGGGCAGCCCATGGTCAGCAGGCAGCCCGGTTTTGTGCATTATTTCTTTACTTCCCCGCCTTCCACGACAAGATCGTCAGGATTGACAGCACTGCCGTAAACGGGAGCCAAGGTGGCTTCGTAGTTTTTGTGGAAAAAGTTTTCTTTGCCTAATTTTTTTATTTCATCATTGATATAGGCGAGAAGTTCTTTATTTCCTTTCTGTACGGCAGGAGCGATGGTGTCCAGATCGCCGAGGGAAGTGATGCCTACCTTGAAGTCCGGATTTTTCATTGCCCAGGCAAGAACTTCCGTATTGTCCGTGGAGAAGGCCGCGCCTCTGCCGTCTAGGAGGGCGTTGAAGGTTTCTGTATACTGGTCAAATTTCAGAAGTTTTATTTCAGGGTGGTGCTTGTCGAAATAGGTTTCCGCTGTCGTTCCTTTAGCGACGATGAGCAGCTTGTCTTTCAGCTGGTCAATGGATGTAATGTTGTCTTTTTTCGGGGAAACAACGCCGAGGGCGACTTTCATGTAAGGCAGGGCGAAGTCCACCTGCTCCGCTCTTTCTTTAGTGACAGTGAAATTGGCGAGGACGATATCTACTTTTCCCGTTTTTGCGTATTCCACACGGTTCGCCGGTTCAAGAGAGATATATTCTGCTTTTACGCCCATGTCTTTGGCGAGGCGCTCGGCGAAGTATACATCATATCCCTGATAATTTCCGTCCTTGTCAATGTAACCGAAAGGCGCTTTGTCACTGAATACGCCGATAATCAGCTTTCCACTTTGCTTAATGTCCGCGATGGAACGAAAAGAGGCTTTCTGCGCAGCCTGTTTATCATCGGAATTTTTGCTTCCGCAGCCTGCAGCAAAGGCCATGGTGCATACGAGCGTAATGGCGGCGAGGATGTACGACAGTTTCTTTAACATGGGGATCCCTTCTTTCTACTGACTTCTTTCATATCTGAATGAATGTAAAAACTGTTTCGTCCGTTCCCGTTTCGGGTGATCAAAGAGTTCAGACGGGGTTCCTTCTTCTTCAATGACACCCTGATCAAAGAAGAGGATACGGTCTGCCACGGCACGGGCAAATTGCATTTCATGGCTTACGATGAGCATGGTCATGCCTTCTTTTGCCAGCTCCATGATGACGTCTAAGACTTCCCGCACCATTTCAGGGTCAAGGGAAGCGGTGACTTCATCGAAAAGCATGATTTCCGGCTTCATGATGAGAGCGCGTATCATGGCGATGCGCTGTTTCTGCCCGCCTGATAATTCTCCGGGACGGGCATTTTCTTTGTCTTCCAGTCCGATTCGTTTCAGCAGCTGCCTTGCTTCGGCGGTGACTTCTTCTCTCTTCCGTTTCTGCACTTCCGTGGGGGCAAGGATGATATTCTCCAGAACGGTCATGTGAGGGAAAAGGTCATAGCTTTGGAAGACCATGCCGATACGCTGGCAGATGGCGGCTCCTGAGACGGAGCCGTCGGAAATATTCTGCCCGTCCAGTTCCACTTTTCCTCCAGAAAGCGGCTCAAGGCCGTTGATACATCGCAGGAAAGTGGATTTGCCGCAGCCTGACGGTCCGATAATCACGACGACTTCACTTTTCTTTACATCAAGAGAGATGTCTTTCAAGATAAATTGTTCTCCGAATTTTTTGCTGAGATGCTCTGTGTGGAGCAGGATGTTTTCTGCCATATCAGTCTGTCCATTTCTTTTCCAAATATGCCGCCATTCGGGAAAGCGGATAGCAGGCGAGGAAGTAAAGGAAAAATATTGCGGCGTAAATCCAAAGTGCCGCGTCGGGAGCGGTGTATCTGTTTGCTTCAATGATTTGCTGGCCTGTTTTCAGCATTTCCACGACACCGATGAGGACGACGAGAGAAGTGGTCTTAATGATCCGCGTAAACAGGTTGATCGCCGGCGGAAGCAAGCGTCGGAGCGACTGGGGGATAATGATGAAGCGGTACATCTGCCGGCGGGAAAGGCCTAAAGCTTCCGCGCTTTCGTACTGACTCTTAGGGATAGAGATGAGCGCGCCTCTGACAAGGTCGCCCATTTCCGCTGCTCCCCATAAGATGAAAACGATGACAGAGGCGGTAAATCCGGACAGGCTGATACCAAATGCTCGCGTGATGCCGAAATAGGCGATGAAGAGAAGGACAAGCTGCGGCATGATGCGGATAAACTCCAGGTAAAAACGGGAAATAAGTTTTGCCGCTCTGTTTTGGAGTGTCATGAAAAGACCGGTGAAAAGGCCGAAAATCACGGAACCGATTACGGAAAGAAGGGATATTTCCACGGTCGTCCACAATCCGGAAAGAAGGCGCAAACCGTTGCTGCCCTCAAGCAGGATCCGTATCCCTGTATGGTCCATGACGGAGCCTCCTTTCCAGTAATGACGATCCCGCCGAAATAGGGAGAAGGATGATGAGGTAAGAAATGACGAGCATCCAGAGAGTTTCATCGGTCTTATAGTAAAGCCCAATGAGGTCTTTGGCGATGTACATCAGGTCAGGCACTGCGCAGACGCTGAAAACAGAGGTTTCTTTGATAAGAAATAAAACGTTTGCGCAGAGAGGCGGAAGGGAAACGGTAAAAGCCTGCGGGAAAACTACAAAACGGAAAATCTGATGCTCCGTAAGGCCGAGGGCGGCTGCCGATTCATATTGAGAGACGGACACAGACTCAATTCCGCTTCGGAGGGCTTCCGCCATGTAGCTTCCGCCAAGGAAAGTGAGCCCTGCGGCGGCGCAGGTTTCACCGGAAATATGGATGCCTGCTTTCGGAAGGCCGAAGTAGAGGAAAAAAAGCTGGACCAGGAGAGGCGTATTCCTTGACAGTTCCACATACGCCGTGGAAAGGGGAAGAAGAAAAGGGATCTTCCTGTATCGGATCACACTGATGACAAGTCCAGCAAGAAAAGAAAGAAAAATACCGGCTGCGCCGATACCAAGTGTCGTCCATGCCGCCTTTGCGAAAAGGGGAGCGTATTTCATCATAAAATCAATATCCAAGATAAGCTCCTTTAGAATGGCGCCGCCTTTTCTTTTTGGCGGCAATCTGATGGAAATATCCAAAATAAAAACGGGAAGCCTGCGCTTCCCGCTGATCCGTTCCTGCCATTCAGTTAATCATATCATTGGCAGAAAGTGTATAAAAAGGAGCGCACGCAAAACGGACATGACAGCAACATGCCATGTTACAACAAATCACCATTACACGTGCCTGATAGTCCATCGTGGTACTTCCTTTCCGCATTTCTGCTCAATTTAAAGTCATGGTAGCATGATAAATTTGAAATGTCAAACTAATGTTTGAAAAAACTGAAATGCTTACTGCACATTACATGTTTTCATAGAAAAAATGTCTCCGGTCTGTCATAATAAAAACAGTAAGCTAAAGGAGGAATGACTATGGAATTTAATGAAGTGCTCGCTTTGCGGAAATCTGTCCGCCGCTATACAAAGGAAATCGTTTCACAGGAAGATGAAAAAGCCATGCTTGACGCAGCCATGGCTTCATCCGTGGGAAAACATAATGACGGCGGATACAATCTTGTCGTAGTAAGGGACAGGGAAATACTTGACCTTATTGCAAAAGAAGAAAAGGAAGAAACCGGAGGCGGGGATCCGCTTTTTGGTGCGCCCCTGCTGTTTCTGATTTGCCGCACGAAGGAAGCGGTGGATTATCTCATGCGGTATGACGCTGGAATCATTGCGGAGCATATCCATCTTAAAGCGGCGGAATTGGGGCTGGGATCTGTTATTCTCTTTGGCTTTATCCGTCATTTAGGTGAAAACGCGGAATATATCAAAAAGATGAATTTGCCGGAAGGCGTTTATCCGCTTCTGGGAGTCGCTGTCGGACATGGTCCGGGAAGCGCGGTGAAAAGGAAAGATGACAGACATTTCAGGATACTCCGTATGGAATAATTGATTTTTTGTTGACAGAATGGAATATTGATGGTAGAGTAAGGGACAACTTAAGGCAATGAAGAAAAGAGTAGGCAGTCTGAATACGGCAAAGCGAGTCCGGAGAGTGTAAGCGGATACGGATAAGGTGCTGAAGTGCATTTCTGAGTCCGGCGGATTGAACGAGCAGTAGATCTTCCCGGGTACTCCCGATACAGAGTCAGGGTATAGAGGATTTTTCCCGGTACCCGATGAGGTGTATGTGGTGACATATGCACAAAATTAGGTGGAATCACGGGTCTCTCGTCCTATATGGGCGGGAGATTTTTTGTTTACAGAAAGGATGATGAAGATGGGCAGATTGATCGCCAGAGAACTGGACAATATGAAATGGGGATTTTACAGCTGTCTCCTCTTTATCGGAATTTCTTCGCCCGCGTTTCATCAGTTTTATAAAAAATAGTAATGCAATTGTATTTAAAGGAGGATCACATCATGAGAAGAAGTCTGAAAATTATTTTCGCATTAGCGGCTTCCGCTATGATTATCGGAGCCTTCGCCGGCTGCGGCGGTGAAAAGAAAGACGCGCCGAAAGCGGCGGATGCGGGAAATAAAACAGCAGTGAAATTAGTCGTATCCAGCACGGAGCGGCCGATTGCCTGGCAGGATGAAGATGGAAAAATCCAGGGATTTGAATATGATATATGGCAGGAAGTAAATAAGAATCTGAAAGATTATACACTGGATATTAAAGCGGTGCCGCCTGAAACGCAGGACGTCATGATGGAATCGGGCGATGCGAAAGTCGCTTCCGGTGGTTATTACAGAACACCCCGCCGCGAAAAGGATTATATCATTCCGAATACGCCCATCGGTGCAAGTTCCGTCATGATTTATGTGCTGAAAGACAATCAGAATAAATTCTCCAATCTGGAAGATGCGGTAAAGAACGGCAAACAGGTACCGAATACACCGAATGGCGGCATTTATAAAGTCCTCACCGACTGGAACGCCGCTCATGACAATCTTATGAAAGAAGTGCCGATTCAAGACGGGCTTACCGTGGCGGATCGTCTGCAGTCCCTCAAAACCGGCCAGTATGATTTCATGGTATACCCGGATAACTTCGGTGTGGAAGAAACAGCAAAAGCGATGGGGATTGAAATTGTGACAGTAGGCAAGCCGATTAAAGTCAATGAAATCGTTGTTATTGTAAATAAGAAAGAAGAAAAACTGGCGGCGGAAATTGACACGGCTCTGAAAAAACTTACTGATGACGGTACTATTGCCCGCCTGTCGGAAAAGTGGTACCACAGAAACCTTCTGGACAACCTGAAAGAATTGAAGAAATAAGGAACGGAGTTTATAAGCTGGAAGCCGTTACCGCGATACAAAAGCCGGTGAGACATCATCAGAGTGACAGATTCTTCGCTCAGCGTCACATTACCGCTTCCCTGCTTTCCCATAAGGCATTCTTGCGTCCGCTCAGAACGACGATTGGAGGAAAAGGCGTCATAATGAGGGAAACGTTAATTGTCATCCGAAGCGAATGTGAAGGATCTGCTACTATGGTGAGGGAATCAGTAAGACATCATCAGGGTGACAGATTCTTCGCTTAGTGTCACATTACCGCTTCTCTGCTTTCCCATAAGGCATTCTTGCATCCGCTCTGAATGACGATTGGCGGAAAAGGAACGGCAGATCCGATTGATAAGGGGTTGCCGTTTTTGCGCGGTGTAAAAAAGTATAAAGGGTATTTCATTAGAGCATTAGAGCGGGAGAAATGGACTTTCCCCGTTTGGCAATATGATAATATAATATAACTGCAAACAATTTGTGACAGTAAAGGAATAGGCATGGAATATCCACGGATTGGAAATATACAGCTGGACGGGTTTGCCCTGCTGGCCCCCATGGCAGGGGTGAGTGACCTGGCGTATCGTGTCATTGCCCGCAAGATGGGCGCTGCCCTTACAACGGCGGAAATGGTGAGCGCGAAAGGGCTTTATTATCATAATGAGAAAACGAAGGATATGCTGAAGATTGCGGAAGAAGAACATCCCGTATCTCTCCAGCTTTTTGGCAGCGATCCCGCTGTTATGGCACTTGGAGCGAAAGTGATGGAAAAGGCCGGCGCTGATATAGTGGATATCAATATGGGGTGTCCCATGCAAAAGGTCGTAAAGAATGGCGACGGTTCAGCATTGATGAAAAATGTGACGCTGGCAGCGGAGATTATTTCAGCGGTAACGGCAGCGGTGAAGATTCCTGTTACCATAAAAATGCGTCTGGGCTGGTCGCGGGATACGATCAATGCCGTAGAACTGGCAATGGCAGCGGAATCGGCAGGGGGGG
>ULRR01031154.1_pt1 | contig 45563 bp, 48 predicted proteins | sample 1955651 | NCBI WGS metagenome assembly ULRR01 (sample SAMEA4835688, study PRJEB28245) | human gut metagenome | biome: gut microbiome; material: fecal sample | place: Denmark | collected 2008
TGTCTTCAAATTTTAAATATTGATCCCATGATGCTGAGGCTGGACTTAGTAAAACAATATCTCTTGGTTTTACCTCTTCTTTTATTTTTGTCATTGCTTCTTTTAAAGTATTAAATTCATAAGCTTTTACTTTATTTTGATGAGCAAAATCCATGATCCTTTTTCTTACTTCTCCTATTGCATATATACATGTTACTTTGGATAAGTAAGGAACTAAATCTTGAAAATCTTGACTACGTTCCATTCCTCCTAATATTAAATGAATATTTCCATCAAAACTCTTTAATGCTGTAATTGTTGCAGTTGGATTAGTAGATTTTGAATCATTATAATATTTTACACCATTTAATTCTCTTACAAATTCGATACGGTGTTCTACCCCTTTAAATTCTTTTAATACTTCATTTACATATAGAAAGTCAATATCTAATACTTTAGCTAATAAATAAGTAACTAATATGTTTTCATAATTATGTGTTCCCTTTATGATGATATCTTTCGTATTCATTACAGGTTTATTATCAATATATATATGATCTTCTAAAATATAATTTTCTTTATTATTAAAGTAATATTTTGTTGATAAAATATTTTCAGTTAGCTTCATTGAATCATAATTTGTAGCATTAATAATTGCTATATCCTTTTTTGTATGATGATTAAATATTTTTCTTTTTACATTTTTATAATTTTCATATGATCCATGATAATCTAAGTGGGTTGGACATAAATTTGTTAAAACGCTTATATCAGTTTTAAAATCATGCATATCTATTAATTGATGATCAGATATTTCTAATAATAATATATCATTTGGCTCTAAAGAAGAAACAATCTGAGATAAAGGAGTTCCGATATTTCCGCCTAATTTTACAGATTTTCCTGCTTTTTTTAGAACTTCATATATTAAAGTTGTTGTTGTTGTTTTACCATTACTACCAGTAATTCCTATGATTTTAACAGGATTTTTTATATAATGATAGGCTACTTCCATTTCATTTACTATAGGAATTTTAAGCTCTCTTGCTTTTTCTACGCAAGGATGAAATGGGAATACAGCTGGATTTTTTATTAAGATATCAAAAGTATTATCTAAGATATTTTCAGGTTCTAATGTCTTTATAAAAGGAATATTCATTTTAGCTAATTCTTGTATCTTTTCCTCTTCTTGATCTTTTTGATCTGTTATATATATTTGATTATTTCCTGTGCTTAAAAGTTTTGCTACTTCATAACCACTTTTTGCCATTCCTAAAATTAATATTTTTTTATTTTCAATCATTTATATCACCTGTTTTAATTATATTCTAAAATATTAAAAAAAGCAATTAACTATTCATAATTGCTTCTACATAATAATAGACACTATCATGCCAATTTGGATTAGCAGCATATTTGGTATTAATTGCTTCTGGAGTAGTTAATCCTTTAGCATAATAGTTATTTGCTAAGTTATTTATGAAGGCTTCTAAGCCCATTTCTAATGTTTTAAATGTAGCATATTTTCCACTAGAAGATTTCATTCCACCAACATTATTTGCATTTCTTACTAGAGAACTACATGTCCATTTACATCCTGTTTCTACTAGAATAATAGAAGCTGCTACTACTGGATCTACGCCTTTATCTATCGCTAAACTAGCAATAGTTGTACCATAACCATCTAAAGTAGAATTTAAAACATTATCTATTTTCATGCCTAATTCTTCTAAAGTTAATCCTGCATAAACGATTATTTTTTCTTGTTCTTTCTCTTCTTGTTCTTTATATCTGTTTAATGGAGTATCACTTCGATACAAAACATTATTGACTATTATATTTTCTACTAATACCTTTTCCTTATTTTTTTCTTTAAAACCAATTATTAAACTACTTGTAATTAAAATAACAAAAGCCATTTTAATACATAAATTTTTCATTTAAATACTTCCTCCTACTTTTTGCGAAGTGATTTATATTCTACCATAAATTATTTTTTTTGTCAAATCCATACATACAAACGTTTATATTCTTTTAATATCTATTATGTCTATCATGTTAATTTTTTCACCATTTAAACAAAGAAGATTATTACCAGATTTGCCAACAATGGTAGTTTTTATTTCACCATTTTTAGTTTTAATCAAAACGTTACTTTTATACACATGATGAGGAGAAGCGAAAATTTGATTAATTTGTTCATATATGTTTGCTGTACTACTTCTAAGTTCTTCATTTTTACCATAATAAATATCATTATTATTTCTAATTTCTTTATCTATGGGATTAGCATATACCTTTGGTAAATCTTTTTTCATTTAGAACACCTCTATTACATTTTATGATAAATTTTTAATTTTGAAACATACTAATATTATGAAAAAGAAAATGATTTTGAATAAACTTATTATTTTTATACCTATTTTTATTCTTCTTTGTATTTCTTTACTTAATATGTATTTTATAAGTATTGAATGGGAAGGATATGAAAACTATTTGTTTAAACAATCTTTATGGTTTGGAATTGGATTTCTGATTCTTGGTCTTTTTTATTTTTTTAAACCTAAAATTTTCTTTCGATATTCAAAATACTTATATTGGATTAATGTAACTCTTTTAATATTAGTATTGTTTTTTGGGACAACAATTAATGGTTCTAAAGCATGGTTTAAATTTCCCTTCTTTTCTTTCCAGCCTAGTGAACTTATGAAATTTACTTTGGCTCTTTATTTAAGCTATATTCTTTCTCAAAGTAAAAAAGGAGATATGAAACAGGAATTTAAAACTATTTTAAAAGCTTTTTTCTTTACTCTTACTCCTTCATTATTTGTTTTTTTAGAACCTGATACAGGAGCTATTATTATTTATTTTCTCATTATGATTGGGATTATTTTAGTTTATAAAATAAATTTTAAATGGTATATCCTTTTAGGAATTATTCTCTTTTTGTTTTTGGGTGCTTTTTTCTATTTATATTATTTTCATCAAGATTTACTTATTAATCTTATTGGTACTTCTTTCTTTTATCGTGTAGATAGAATACTCACTTTTGTTAATCAAGATTCTTTTCAATTAAATCGGGCTTTAATTTCTATTGGATCTGCTAATTTTTTTACGTATAGTAGTGGGGTTTATATACCAGAAGCTCCTACTGATTTTATAGTTGCTTTTTCTATTAGTAAACTTGGTATTATCAGTTTTATTATTATTTTAATCTGTTTTCTTGTTTTGGATATTTACTTTTTGATTAGACTTTTTAAAACTAAAAATAAGCAATATAAGATGTTTATCGCTGGTTTTTTAACTATGTTTATCTTTGCACAAATAGAAAATATTGGGATGAATTTAGGAATCCTACCAATTATTGGTCTTCCTCTTCCTTTTGTTAGTTATGGAGGAACAAATATTATTGTTTACTTTATGTTTTTGGGTATTTTAGTTAATATTGAAAGAAATGCATTTGTAAAATAAATGTAAATTGTATTTATATTAAAAATATGTTATATTAATTATGTAAGTGTTATTCACTTAGTGGATAACACTTACTTTTGTGTATGCGCTATGCCTTTTGGCTAGCGTCTTTTTTCATGATTATCTTTTTGGATAAGCATAATTATTATAATAAGTAATAATGTCATATCACTCATTTACATCCCCTCCTACTTTCGTAAAAACCTCCTGAATACTCAGTAGTTTAAACTACTAATAAAATAGAAAGCAGGCGCTACCACCAGTAAATAACAATTATTTATTATGAATGATAGTATCTTAAAAAGCAAGAAAAACCGTTCGACAAATTCCGACATTTTTTGATATTTATGTTGAAAGTAAATATTGTGTTTATGATATATTTCGTTTATACTTAAGTTAAGGTTAATCTATTAACTGGGCTTGTGTTAGTCTCCGTATAATGCTGATTCTGATGGTTGGGCTAACGTGTTCTATGTGAATTCGAGTGGCAACCTCAACAACACGAACGTGAATAACACGATTGGTGTGCGCCCAATACCTTTTTAAACTTAGTATTTGGCTAAGGCTAAATTAAAAAGCATTAAGGTACAAGATTAGTCTTTGGTTTTTCCTAAATAAATAGTATTGATATTTTAAAACTTGTATTTAAAATTGTTTACAGTACTTGGATAGAGATTTTCTCTATCTTTTTAATTTAAAAAAGCAAAAAAGTGAAATTTTTGCTTGACAAAACATAATTTTTGTTGTAGTATACATCCTCGAACATTTAGTTTGTTTGAATATTCTTTTCCATTCTTTGATATACTTCCTTTACTTAACTAATATCAAATTCTACTAATTCAAACAATAAATGTTTTTTTATTTGTTATTTAGCCCTATTGGGGCTTTTTTTATTCTTTCTTTTTTAGTTTTACATCATACGTATTCAATAATTTTTTATTTATTTTTCCCTTATTTATAGTATAACAATACTCTTCTAAAACTAATTTACTTTCCTCTTCTTTTTCTTCTAAAGCATAAATACTATTATCTGTAAATTTGGCTATTTTTTGCGTATTTTCATCATAGAAAATCTCTAATTCTTCTTCATTGATGCTTTGATAGTTTTTAGATGCATCATATATTAAAATATGTTCTAGTAATAGCGTTCCATTATCTGACCATAAAAAATATTCTTCTTTTTCATTTTCTATATTAGAGTAAATACTTATTAATAAATAATCGGTTTCTTTATCTTTCATAATTTTTATATTTTCTTTATCTATTTTAATTTTTTCGTTTTGATTTTCAAATATTTCATCTATAGATTCAGCTTTAAATTTATTATTTACTTCCATAGCTAGAATTTCTTTGCCATCTAAATAAAGTGTTAAATTAATTTGAGCATATTTTTTTTCAAACGTTACTCGATAATTACTCTTTAATTTATGTCTTTTTCCATTTAATTGAATATTATATATTTCACTTAATTCATTTTCAGTCATATTCGTAGAAGCTTTCTCAATACTTTTTGTTTTTATTATCTCTTGGGCACCTTTAATATCTTGATGAGTTAATGTATAAATGGTTATTGATATAATCCCTATGGAAATTATTATTAAAAGTATCATATTTATTTTTTTCATAGTATTCCTCACTTATTTATTATTATATCAATAAAAATACTTTTTTAAAACAAAAAATAGTTACTTTTTGTGAAGTAACTATTTAAATATGTTAAATAATTTTGCTTTTCCTGAATTACTACTATTTAATCTAGAAAAACCTAAAGCTACTAGAAAATCATCTAATACTTGTTCATGTTCTTTTTTATCATCTAAATATGGTAAATTGAAAAATACTTTACTATTTGCTTCTCGTTCAAAATCATTGATGTCTTTATTTGTTAATACACTTTTATTCAATACTATTTTTTTATCTTTTAATTTTTCAAAAGCATCTCGATCTTGGCGAATTAATTTATTTAATTTTATTAATCCTGGTTCAATTAAATATATGATATCATTACATAAGTTTCCTTGAGTTGAATCATTAAGATCAACTAAAATTACTTCTGCCTCAGGATTATTCGCAATATTAAATGCTAAATCTAAAGAGGTTGTAGATTTTAAACTTTTATCATTAAAGTATTTAAAGTCTTCTTTATCTACTTCTATTGCTACAACATTATAAGCTACTTCTAAATGCTTTTTTAACATGTATGTAAGTGTAGTTGCTCCTGCATGAGCAGTTACGTTTTTAAATCCTACTATTCTTAGTCCACCACTACCTGTTCCTGTAAAAGTGTCATATTCTAATACTTCATTATTCGTATTACCATTTAAATTATGATATTGAGCTACATCTTTATAAGAATTAGGATTATCAATTAAAAATTTTACAGCATTAATATTGCGAGTAAAGTTATAAATTCCCATTGATACTAATCCCGATAAATATCCACCGCTATTTACCATGGCTGAATCATCTAATAGTAAAATTAACTTGCTTGGATCAAAATTAACTGATAATTTTTGAATTGTTTTGATGTTTTGGTACCCTTTAATTGCGGTAATATCAATAATCATCTTATTAAAATAAAAATTTGTAAAAATATTAGCTAATTCTTCAACTTCATATTCACCATTAATACTTTTTATGACATCAATATCTAATGTTGCTAACATATTTTGATATTTATTTGATACAATAACATTCATATTTTTCCCCTCTTTCTATTTTTAACTGCCAATTACATCATTATATTCTTTATCATCTTGAGCTTGGAAATTACTGGTTGTACCTTTTATAGTAAAACTAGATGTATCCCCAATTATTGGTAAATTAAATTTATAAAAAATGGTAATTTGATAATAATTTGTCGTATTAGTACCTTTATATTTTTTTACACAATAATAATATTTTTCTCCTGTTCGTGCTGGTTCTAGTTTCGTCGTATTTAGGTCTAGAGCACCATATACTCCTGTTTCATTATCCCCATCTGGGACACATATTCCTTCTACATCATAACCTGTATATAATAAGTAATTATTAGCCAGTTCAACAGATGAATCATTTATTCCTTCATATTTTTCAAACATATTTATTAACTCATTTTTTATTTTAACTGTTCGTGAATAATTTAATGTTAAAACAATAAAGCCTACAAATAGTAAAATAAATAAAATCATTAATTGTAATAACCAGGTTCCACCAATCGTATGTCTCATATTTACACCCCACTACACCATGGATAGCTTGTAGGATCTCCACCTTCTTTAGCATCTCTGCACTCATTTGGTTCATAGATTCTTGCCGTTTCACCATAGATACTAAATTCAAACAAGCTTCGTATAACAGGCAAATCTAATTGATAAAACACTTTTACTTGATAATATAAAGCATTGGGCAGCTCTGAATTAGAATTAGCTCTAATGGCTTTTACACAGAAAGCAGGATTTTGATTATCCAAAAGTCCTTCCCTATTATATCCTACCCAACCTGTTTCATCATCACTATTACAAACCCCTGTGCTACGATAATTTGCTTCTTTAAAATAATCGCTTATTTGTTCTGAAAAATTATAACAGTTAAAAGCATCTGGAGTCTGTGAAGTACATACTCCTCCTTGATTTCTTATAATATTTAAAATTTCATTTTTAACATTATATGCCTTAGAATAATTAATTGACATACTGATGTAACCCGCAAACAGTAATACAAATACGATTACAATGTTAAATAAAGAAAAGCCACCAAATGCTTCTTTCATTAAACCACCTCAATTAACCCTTCCAAGCGCATGTAATATTCTCTTCTTCTCCGTTTTTATTACGATATGTACATTTTACTTCTTTGCCATCAGCACTGACATTTTCTTTTAAACATATTGCTTCATCACATTTTGTGTTTTTAGAAAAATTACTTTGGATAGATGGCCAAAGAATGGAAAAGAAAAAAAGAGACAGCAAAGCCACTATAATTACAACGATTACAGTTAAATTAAGTTCCCCTGTTGCCTCCTTCATTTTATTACCTCCGTTTTAAATTTTGTTATTTATCATCTTTTAATAAGTCCTTATAATAACTTGAGCAATCTAAATCATCATGTTCTTCTCCGTCCTCATCTGTATAATGACAATTTTGATAATTATCATCACATCCTGTTGCCATTGAGCAATATGTACTTGCTTCTATTGATCTTTGGATTCCTGGCCACACAAATGCATAAAAGAATGCAGCTACTGCAGCAATTGCAACTACAGTAACAACTGTCATATTTAATTCCCCAGTTGCTTCCTTCATATATAAAATCCTCCTTTTACTTTTCTTTTATTATTATAACTAATTTTTAGTAAAATATCAATAAGGACATTTAGATTTTGTCAAATTCGTTTAAAATTATTGTATTATTTATGATTTTTGTGTTATATTTATTTAGAGGATGATGATATGCAACAGTTACAATTTAAAATATTAGAATTTTTAAAAGGAATGGGAACTATTTTACTTTATTTTATTATTTCTCTTATTTGTTCTTACTTTTTTCAAGATTTTTATTATCATGATAATTTTGTTATTGCAACTATTTTTCAACTTTTAGTTTATGTTATTATGCTTCTTATTTTAGGTATTATTTATCATAAACGTCTTATTAAAGATTTTAAAAATTTTAAAAAAGATTATATTTCTATTGCTTTTAAAAATTGGATTATTGGTTTAGGCGTTATGTTTATTGCTAATATTTTAATCTCTAGCTTTGTTAGTGGAATTGCTTCTAATGAGGAAGCAAATCGTACTTTACTTGGAACTTATCCTATTAGTAGCATTATTTCTATGGCCTTTTTAGGTCCCCTTATAGAAGAAATTACTTTTCGTGCTAGTTTTAAGAAAGCCTTTTGTAAATGGTATACCTTTGCTATCGTAACTGCTTTACTTTTTGGTACCGCTCATATTCAAAGTTTCTTTATCAGTTATGATTTTAGAGAATTATTATTTTTAATTCCATATAGTGCTTTAGGTTTCTTTTTTGCAAAAGCTTTTTATGAAACAGATAATATTTATACTTCTTATATAGCTCATATGTTTCATAATGGTATGTGTGTATTATTGTTATTATTACTTGGGTGGTTTTAATGGATAAAAAAACACAAATAAAGCCTCGAAAGGCTGTTAAAATTTTATTTTTTCTTTTAATTTTTATTTTATTATTATTTTTATATGCTCGTTATATTAATACTAAAGGACTTATTATAAAGGAAAGTGCTATTATAGATGAAGAATTAGACTCTCATTATAATGGTTTAAAGGTTGTACAATTTTCGGATATTCATTATGGAAGAACAACTTCTAAAGATGATTTAAACATGATAGTTGAGGAAATAAATTCCTTACGTCCAGATATTATTGTCTTTACAGGTGATTTATTTGATGATGCTTCGATAAGCGAAAAAGAAGAAGATCTTATGATTCAATGTTTTGAAAAATTAGAAGCTCGTCTTTTTAAATTTGCTATCATTGGTGATTATGATAAAAAGTATTTAGAAATTTACCAAAATATTTTAAGTGAAAGTAATTTTATTTTATTAGATAATTCTTCTAAATTAGTATATGATCAATCAGATATTCCTATTAATTTTGTTGGACTTACTAATACAAATGATATTCAATCCTTATATGATAATTCATATTTTACAATTACTCTCGTTCATCAACCCGATTTAATAAAAAATATTAGTAAAAGTAATATCATTTTAGCAGGTCATTCTCTTGGTGGACAAATTAGATTACCATTTATTGGTGGGATTATTAAAAGAAGTGGTGCTGATACTTATATAAATGACTATTATTTAATTGATCAAAAACAGCTATATATTTCTAATGGAATTGGCACACAAGATTTTAGTTTTCGTTTATTTAACAAGCCTTCTATATCCTTATATCGTTTATATAATTATTAAAAGAGAAGTATTTACTTCTCTTTTAAAATGGTATTTATTCTATTACTTGCATTTATGACAGTTTCATTATCAGGAATCATAACATATAGTTTTGTTCCTCCATATGAATAAGTGTAATCATATCCATCCTTGCCATCTAAACTTATATTTTCTACTTCCCACTTTGGCATATCCGCTATTTGCATCTTAATAAAATTTGTAATATCATCAAAATCTAAATTTGTTATAAATGAATCATCTAAAGCATTTAGTAAACTTGTATATTTTGTAATAATAGAAGGATTTATAGCTTTATTTATTAATGCTTCTATCATAGCAGCTTGATTTTCTACTCTTGTTCTATCCCCTTCGCTAAAAGATTTTCTCTCTCTTACAAACGATAAGGCTTTTTTGCCATCTACATTATTATATCCTGCGTTATAATAATATCCATCTTGACTAGTAAAACTGTATTTTGAATAAACATTTACTCCTCCTAAAGCATTTACAATATCAATTAAAGAAGTAAAGTTTACTTTAACATAGTAATTAATCTTGATATCTAATAAATTTTCTAAGGTTGCTACACTTGTTTCAATTCCATATATACCCGCATGTGTTAATTTGTCTTTCGCATTTTTACCCGCTAATGTTACATAATAATCTCTTGGAATTGAAGTTATTAAAATCTTATGAGTGTTAGGGTTTACAGTAATTATCATGTTTACATCACTACGTGAGACACTACTTACTGATCCATATGTATCAATACCAGATATAAATATATTAAATGCATCCTTTGTAATATCTACTTCATGAGCAATATTTTCTGTTTCTACATCTATAGAAAAATCATAAATTACTTTATATTGTTCTTGAAAGTTGGCATCACTTTCATTGATCATTGCTAACATGGAATTTTCAATTAACATTCCTTCATACTCTTTTTCAAGAAAGTCATTTTTTAAGGTGGTTATATTATCGGTTGTAATAAAATCTACATCAATATTTTTTTCAATTTTTTCTTTAGATTCTTTTAATCCTTTTGTATTAAACTCTAAACTACCAATACTTAAATCTTCTAAATCTGTTAATTTTTCGTATTCACTTTCTTTTAGAGCTAGTACACTATAATTTTCGGTTTTATAGTCTGTAAATCCTAACTTTTTTAAAAAACCTATTGTATTTAATTCATAAACAATTACTAATACTAATCCTATAATATAAAGAATTGATAGCACCGTACCAATTGCTCTACGTTTTACCCCTTTTCTTACTATTATCAAAGAGGTGAATATCAAGTCAAATAAGATCAGTAAAATACATAATACAAGAAAATATTCTCCTGGTAAAATATCTATAAATTTAAATAAACCTAAAGTTACTATTGTAATAATGGCCATTGCTATTGCTAAAAATTTAAAAAATGGCATAATTTTTTCTTTCTTTTTTTTCAAAATTACATCTCCTCTTGTAAATTAATTATATCATATCCTATTAAAATTAGGATATTTATAAAATTTTTAAAATAAAATAAGTAAAGAAAATGTATAATAACAGATAACTACTACCAAATAAAAGAGCCCCTATAACATCACTAAAATAATGAACTCCCAAATATATTCTAGAATAGCCAATTAATAATATTAAGAAGATATTTACTACTATCATAATGATTTTAACTAGTAATATTACTTCGCTTATTATGATTAAAAATATTATAAAACCATAAAAAATTGTAGCCGTCATAGTATGTCCTGATGGATAGCTATATCCTTTTTCTTCTACTAATCTATTTATATTTGGTCTTTTCCTTTTAAAAATATTTTTTAAAATTCCTATTAGTCCCCACATGATTAACATATTGATTATTATAATTATTGCTGTTTGTTTATTTTTCAAAACTAGAAGAAAAATAAGACATAATAAAATGACGAATTTTGCACTCCCAAACATTGTAATTATCTTCCAAACTAGGGTTTTTATTTTATTAATCTTTATTTGATCATATACGCTTTTATCTAGTTTATTTAAGTTTCCTTTTAACATTTGATTTGACCATATTAAAAAGGCAATAAATATACTTATTAATAATACTATCATAATCATCACTATATTATTATATCCTAAAAAAGATGATTTTTGCTAGTATAAATTAATAATTTATGCTATAATTGTTTTGTGCTTGCCTGTGTGGCGGAATTGGTAGACGCGCTGGACTCAAAATCCAGTGGTAGCAATATCGTGAGGGTTCGAGTCCCTCCACAGGCACCAAATTGAATTTTACTCAAAATTTTTGAGTTATTATTGCACAATAATTGTGCAAAAAGCATATTTTTTTTATAAAAATGCACATTATTTCATAGATATTGTGCATTTTTCTTTACTTTCTAGACTGAATATAGTAATATATTAAGGAGGTGAGAAAATGGATCCTATAAAAGTTAAAAGATTACCACTTGAATATAAACTAGATAAAGAGTTAATGAATTTGATTTCAGAAGCTAATTTAAAATTTGGAGAATACAAATCAAATTTAAAAAACAGTCAATTTGATTCAAGATTTTTTTTAGACTCTATTATTTTAAGTGAAAGTTTAAAATCAACACAAATAGAGGGTACTCAAATTTCACAAGATGATATGTATTATTTAAAATATATGCCTAAAACAGATGATAATTTAGAAATACAAAACTTAAAAAAGGTAATTGATTTTGCCAAAATGCATTTAAAAGGTAATCATAAAATTGATATTAAATTCATTAATGATATTCATAAGATATTATTAAATAGTGTTCGTGGAAATGAAAAAGATCCCGGGCATATTAGAACTACTCAAAATTGGATTGGCCCAAAAGGCTGTACGATTGAAGAAGCAACATTTATTCCACCTATACCAGAAGAAGTTCCAATTTTGTTAAACAATTTATTTGAATATATGAATGATGCTTATGTTGATCCTATATTTATCAATTTGGCAATATCTCATTCACAATTTGAAACTATACATGCTTACCGTGATGGTAATGGTAGACTTGGTAGAGCACTCATTCCTGTTCAATTAGCTCTTTTAACCGAAGAAGAACCAATTTTATTTTTATCAGAAGTAATTGAATTATATAAGCCTACTTATTATAAACTTTTAAACGAAAGTAGAAAAGGCAATATGTTGGGATTTATAAAGTTTTTTTTGCAATGTATAATTGATCAATGCAATAATTATATTGCAAAAATAAATAGAATTAACCAAATTTATAATAAAGATATGGAAAAAATTAAAATATTAAAAAGTAATGCTGTATATCGGATTATGCCTGACATTATGAGACAAATTGTTTTTACAAAAAAAGAAATCGTAGAAGAGTCATCAGTTTCTAGAAATACTGTGTCTATATTAATAGACAAATTAGTAGAATTAAATATTTTAGAACCAGATTCTAATTATGCTAAGTTAGGTTATAGATACAATGAAATTTATAATGTCTTTGTGGGGAAAGATATGTCATAAAAATTTAAAGTATGTTAAAATATTATTAGATTTTAGATTTATCGACCTATTTTAATCTTAAAGGTTTTAAATAGGCTACTTTCTCGCACCAGAGGGAAATGAAGTGGCTTCAAAAAGTTAGAAAAAGAATGTATAATAAAAATATATTCTTAAACTTTGAAAGGAGTCATTTTTTTAATGAAAAAAACTTTAGAAGAAAAACTTAAAATGTGTTTTAAAACATGTGGAAGAAAGAAAATTGCTTTCTCATATATGTGAATTACCTGAATACAAAAATAGTTTTTATTATTTATTAAAAAACTAAATATAGATATATTGAAGTTTTAGGATTATTTCCGCTTTTCAAAGTAATTTCAGTTTTAAAGATTATATATTCACAAAAATAATATTTATCACGTACCATTGAATAAATACAATAAAAATGCTATAATACAATTGTTTTTAGTTTAGTTAGGAGAAACGGCAATAAAAAAAATTATATTTTTATGTACAATGATGCTACTTTTAACTGGATGTGGTAAAGAAGAATTATATGCGGATTATGAACACTACGATTTAAAGGATAAAGTGGTTCAATATTATGAGTGTTTAGATGATGAGCATATAATAAGAACTTATGCAATAGCGGATATTACACCTGACCCTTATGAATCGCATATCAGGGGATTGTTTTATCAAGTAGGAGAAGAAGATTTTATTTTATTGGATACTATTGAATTACCTTATTACGAAGAACAAGATAGTAGAAGTTATAACACTATATATAATAATAAATTATATGTTCATGGTATATCAAAAAGTAAAGATGTTAAGGGGGATTTATTAGAATATACTTTAAATAATGAAAAGATTATACTAAAAGGAATTGATTTTCAATATCCATCACTTCCTTATGGTAAAGATTTAGCAGGTTTAAAGACTAAAGATATAGATAACGAGTATATATACTTTGACAATTATTATATGATAAAAGATGATGCTTATATTAAGTGCTCTTTAGAAGATTATGATTGTGAATATGTTGAAAACTAAGAATGAAAAATTCTTAGTTTTTATTTTAAATAAAGCATTTGATTTAGTTTTAACTATTTATTTTTTTAATTCAAATAATAATTGCTTTTTGATAATTTTATTTTAAAGTATTTTCTACACTTTTTATAAATTCTCTAGGTTTTTCATTATGAATTCCATGTCCACAGTTAAAATAAACTACTTGTATATTGGATATAAGTTTTATCACTTGTTCTAAATCTTCATTAGTTAAGGCTCCTTGAATTAGTTTATCTTTTCCTATTATTGTATTTGCCTTCATAAATAAAGTATTACATTTAATATTAGAAAGTAATTCATTATAATTTATATTATCATTAAAAGAATTATTATAAAATGCTTCACCAAAATAAGGATCATAATCATTTAATCCTTTAAAAACTTCTAAAAATTTTTTAGGCCAAAAAGGAACTTTTAGTGTTTTTTCAGGATATTTTTTTCTATATTTTAAGGCAAAGCTTCCTAATTTGCTTTTTATTTTATCTCGAGAATCATCAGGAAAAAAATTCCAACAGTATTGGTTCATAAAATAATAATACACGAAATCTTTTTCTTTAGTTTGATTTATAAAATTATGACAGACTGTTGATAAATCTTTAAAATTAAACGTATGAAATCGTTTATCTCCATTACTTGAAAATAAGGGAGCATCTTCTAATATTAAATTAGTACACTTTTTATAGTTAGCTGCAATATAACTAGCTATTAGTCCTCCAGATGAATGACCTAACACTGATATATTATCTTGTGTTATTGATTTTATAAATAGAATGATATCTTCACTTTGAGCAATTAAATTGTATTTTTCTTTATTATGTGAACTTTTACCATGGCCATAACAATCTAATAAAATTAAGTGAAAATTTTTAGATAATTTCTTTATTACTTTTACATAACTTAAAGCATTTGTTCCTTGAGCATGAATCATAAATAAGAATGGTTTGTCATTTTTTATCTCATAATAGTTTATTATATTATGGTCTTTTGTTATAAACTCTTTATTGATCCAATTCATTTTTCATTCTCCTTTTTTAATATGTTATCTGTTAAATCTTCTATAATATCTGATTTTACAAGGGCTATTCCCCTTTCTTTATCACATAATACAATGATCGAATCTCCAGGTTTTATATTAAACATTTTACGCGCTTCAACGGGTATTACAATTTGCCCTTTTTCTCCTACTTTACAAATACCAACATATTTATCTTTTTCCATATTTTTCACTCCTTGTTATACTTTTCATACTTATTATACTAAAATAATTATTTAAAAGCAATAGTTTTGAATCTATTGCTTTTGTTTGCAAAAAATATCTATTTTATCTATATCATATTTTTGATTTTTCATTACTTTAAATGTTTCATTATCCTGATTTACATTACATCTGATTACATCATAAAATAGTGTATCATAATAAACAGTATTTTCTCCTGATACTTTTTTTATAGAAAACCTTGGAGCTTGATGAATATTTATAACACCAATATAATCTATTATCATTAGGATTGCTATAAATATGAGAAAATAACTAAAATTACATACTAATCTTTTGAAATAATCCATCCTTTTAGTCATTCTACTAATACCAATTAAAGAAATTATAGCACCTAAAACAGAATAAATAGATCCCCAACTACTTTCACTAGGAAAAATAGCTATGGCCGTGATTGCCATTAATACTCCCCCTGTAATTAAGATTAAACTAATGACATTATTACGAATTTTTAATTGTTTATTTGTGTAATTAATTGTATTTATTATATTCTCCTCTAACTTTTCTTGGTATTCATTTTCTTTTACTTTTTCACCACTGAGCAAATCATTTAAAGTAATATTTAACTCTTTACATAATGGCTTAAATAATGATAAATCTGGCATATTTCGACCATTTTCCCAATTTCCTATAGTTCGATCTGACACCCCTAGTTTTTCTGATAGTTCTTGTTGAGTCATATTTTGCTGTTTTCGACACTCTTTAATAAATTTTCCTATTTTTTCTTGATCCATTTTTTTCCCTCTTTCATACGCACATTATATTCCACTATCTTTATTATTCATAGGAAATATTTCAAGGGTTATGGATTATTTCATTGTTTTCCCTTGCGTAAGATTATAACTTTCTTGGATATAAAATATTATTTCTTCATCTTTTACAGTATCATCTAATATAATTGTAATCCATTTTTTCTTATTCATATGATAAGCTTTATAATATCCCTTTTTATTTAGTAGATTTGTGATTGTATCTTCATTTAATTTTAAATTTATTACTTCTACTTCTTCCATATTATCACTATCTTCTATTGTTCCTCTTTTTAAATTCATAATTAAAGCATACCACTTCTTATTATTAATGTGTCTAAATACTCCATAATAAGGATCTTTTTTCCATGGAAATTCAGGGATAGTATGATAATAATTTATGATAAAATCAACTATTTTATTGGTTTGATCTCCTTTAAAATACATTAAAATAGCACAATTATCTCTAATATCAGTTAAAACGTTTTTAAATTCATTGCGAACTTTATTTACAAACTCTCCATTTAGATTTTCATTTCGATAATTTACATATTCCTCATGAAAATTACAATCCATTATTTTTCCACTTACTTTTCTATTACTATCAATCATTATTATAATTTCAAATAAACCATTTAAAATATATGTGGAATATATATAACCATCATCTACTTTTTTAAAACCATATGGCCTTAATTTTTCTAAATCTATTTTGGCGTTTTTAAATATTTTTTCTTCTATATTCATGTTTATCACTTATGATTATTTTAACATTAAAAAGCAATTTATTCTATTTATTTTTTATACCATGAAAAAAATTGTTATAAAATATAACAATTTATTCAACTGATTTTAATGATTCTACCATGTTTATTTTCTTTAATTTTTGATTTGTTATAATTTGAACTACTATAGTAAAGAAAATAATTATTAAAAATGAATAAATATAACTATACCATTTAATAGAATGTAGAAATAAAATATTATCTGTTTCAGCTACATTTATTACATACATATGTAAGAATATACCTGCAGCTAATCCTATTAAAATACCTATTATTGTTAAGAATAATGTTTCACGATATACATAACTTGATACTTCTTTATCATAAAATCCTAGAACTTTTAATGTTGATATTTCTCTTATTCTCTCAGCAATATTAATGGTTGTTAAATTATATAATACAATAAAGGCTAACATACAAGAAGCTCCAATAATTAAAATAATAATTAAATTTAAACCTTTTACCATATTATCAAATACTAAAATATTATCTTCCGTAAAATTGATCGTACTTACTAATTTAGAATCTACCCATTTTTCTGCAAATTTCTCTTTATTTAAATCTTCTTTGAAGTTCGTCATAATCATATTGTATTCTAAATCTTTTTCAAAATATTTTTCATATGTTTTTTGATTCATATAAACATAATGTAATGTATAGTTTTCTACTATTTCTGATACTGGCAAAACAATTAATTCATTATCGCTATTTCTCAGTTTGATAAAATCTCCTATTTTTACATTTAAAAGATTTGCCATTTTTTCACTTATCACAACGCCATCTTCTGGAAATGTAAAGTTATCATTTACTTTACTATTCATTGTTATAAATTTATCTATCTGGGCATCATTGTCTACCGCTATTAAATAAACATCATGAGTTAAATTTTTAGCTTCAAAAGTAAAAGATGCTTGATATATTGGTATGTACTCTGTAATATTATCTTCCGCTAATTTATTTAACCATTCATCTTCTATATTTTTAAAAGAATTTTGAAAAACTAAGAGAGCATCATAGTGATTAATTTTTCCATATTGAAGATCTGCTAGACCACTTATACTATCTCTTAAACCAAAACCTGTTAATAAAAGTGCAGTTGATCCTACTACCCCTAGTACTGTCATAACAATTCTCTTTTTATATCTAAACATATTTCTTGTTGTTACTTTTCCTGTAAAAGATAATCTTTTCCATATAAATTTTATATGCTCTAAAAAGACTTTTTTACCCTTTTTAGGTGTTGCTGGTCTTAAAATAGTAGCAGGTGGATTCTTTAATTCTTTTAAACAAGTAATCACTGCTATTAAAGACATTAAGCCTAATGTTATTAGTATTATAATGAAGAAAGGAAGTAATTTCATATTGATACTTAATGATGGTAATATATAATTAGCATTATAAATTGTATATATTATATTTGGAATTAATGTATATCCAATTAACAACCCAATTGTTACACCAATTACAGTTGCAAAAAAGACATAAAATAAATATCCATTAATAATGCTAAAACTTCCATATCCTAATGAAGATAAAACTCCTATTTCGCCACGCTCTTCTTCAATCATACGATTCATGGTATTAAAACACATTAATGCTACTACTATAATAAAGAAAATAGGAAAAATACCCGCTATAGCATCTACTTTACTAGCATCATCCCAAATACTAGAATAGCCATTGTTATCTGTTCGATCTAATAAATACCAAACAGGTTTTTCTATTTCCTGTAAAGAAGATTTGGCTTCGTTTATTTTTGTTTCTAATTGTTTTTGTTCAGTTTCTACATAGTTTACTTTCTCTAGGTATTCAGCATATGCAGATTCTATTTTTTGTTCTTGATTAGCTAATGTTTCTTTAGCTTTATTTAACTCTTCTTTGGCATCTGTTATTTGTTTTTGTAAATTTTGCTCGTTATTATCAATTTCTGCTTTAGTGGTATTTAATGTTTCTTGAGTTGTTATTAATGTTTGAAGATTATCCTTTTTTGAATTTAATTTTTCTAATTCGTTTTGATATTCACTATATTTAGGATCTTCTGGAGTTAAAGTTTTTAATTTTTCTTCTATATCCGTTATATTTTCATTAACAGTATTTAAGGAACTTGCTAGAGTTGTAGTTGTTAATCCTAAGGAAGATAAAGTACTTTCAAATGTTTTATTACTTTCAGCCCAAGCTTGTCTAGCATTATTAATTTTTGTTTTTGCATTTTGCTCTTCTTCTTTTATTTTAGTTTCATTGGTAGCGATTTTGTTTTGAGCATTATATATTTCTTCTTTTCCTTCATTAATTTTTGTTAAGGCATCTTGTAATTCAGTTTTAGCTAATGTTATTTTTTCATTTGCTTCCTCTTCTATTTTTCTAATTTCTATGGTTGCTTCTTCTAAAATTTCTTCATATCGTTTTGTTTCTCTTATTGGTTTTAATTCCTCTAATTCATTTAATAGTAAATTAATTGCTTCATCATATTTTTTTTCATAGGCAGTTTCTTTTAGAGAGCCTTTTGCCGTTATATATACTTCTGTATAATACTCGGAATTAAAATTACTTTTTGGGATGTATATATAAGAAGATAATTCTCCTGTTCCAATACTGGCAATTCCCATTTGTCTACTTAAATACAATGGAGAATTTACTAAGCCCACAACTTCATAGGTAGTATTTATTAAGATATTTTCTGTAGATAATTTCGTAATTGTTAGAGTATCTCCTATTTTATATTTTGTTGCATCAGCAAGACATTCTTGAGGATTTTTAGGCATTCTTCCCTCTATTAAATCCACTTTATTTATTTCTTCTTCAATGGCATGAATACGGATTGATTCTCCATCAATTAAAGCATCTACACTATAACTTGGTACAACTTTTTCTACATTTGTTAGTTCTTTTAATGAGGTTATATCATCTTCCGTCAAGCCCATAGTACTTACAATTTTAAAGTCCATTAACTGATGTTCATCATAATATTGATCTAAAGTGGACTTTATATCAGGGGTTGTTTCTCTTAATCCCGCAAAAAAGCCAACTCCTAATGCTACAATAAAAAGGATCGATAGGAATCTTCCTATATTTTTACGCATTTTAACAAAAGATAACTTATATAAAAGGCGCATTACCAATCAAGCTCCTTTACATCTTTTGGCTTTTTATTAATTTTTATTTCTTCAATCGTTCCATTTTTTAGACGGATTACTTTATCCGCAATTTCTGAGATCATTGCATTATGAGTTATAATAATTGTAGTCATTCCTAATTTACGACAAGATTGTTCTAGTAATTCTAATATCTTTACTCCTGTTTTTGAATCTAGGGCTCCTGTTGGTTCATCACATAAAAGTAATTTTGGATTTTTGGCTAGAGCTCTTGCTATTGCTACTCTTTGCTGTTCTCCTCCTGATAATCCTCCAGGGAAATTATTCATACGATCTTTAAGACCAACTTGTTCTAATACTTTTTCTGGTTTTAAAGGATTTTTACATATTTGAACTGCTAATTCCACATTTTCTAGTGCAGTTAAATTTTGAACTAAATTATAAAATTGAAAAACAAAACCAATGCTATTTCTTCTATATCCAATTAGTTCTTTACGTTTAAAAGTAGTAATGTCTTCATTGTCCACTAAAATATGACCAGAAGTAGCATAATCCATTCCCCCTAAAAGATTTAGTATCGTTGTTTTTCCTGCTCCACTAGGGCCTAATATTACTACTAATTCTCCTTTTTCTATCTCAAATGAAACATGATGGGCTGCGACAATTTTTACTTCTCCCATTATATATTCTTTTTTTACATTTTTTAGTTCAATATAACTCATAGTATCCTCCTTTTTTATTATAACACATTTTTTACTCTTCAATTATGATTCCTTTACTATTTACTATTTCTAAAAGATTTAATAATGATAATTTAGATCCTATTAAATCATCTAAATTAATTTTAACTTCTTCAAAATGACTCGTTTTTAAATCACAATTTTTAAAGTTTGTATCGATAAAATTTTCAGAGATTAATTGACATTTATAAAATAAAATATCAATATATTTATTATGACGGTGAATATTTTCCATTAATTTTGTATCATCTATTTTGCCATTATCTAACTTTGTATTTTCGATTTTTGAGTATTCTATTAGACATTCTTCTATTATAATGTTATTAATTGTACATTCAAAAATAGATGTATCTATTAATTTACAATTACTAAAATAAACATTATTCCAAGAATTACCACTAAAAGTTACATTATTTAATTCACAATTTTCAAATTTTACTTTTCCTAGAAAAGTATCATTAAAATGAACATTATTTAGTTTACATTTTTTAAAATAAACTTCACGTATCGTTTCTAGATTTACAGTCTCTTTTGTAATTATTTCTTCTTCAAATATTAAATAACTTAAAGTTATATCTTCATGTTTACAAAAGGATTCTTTGCTTAATTCATGAGTGAACTTCCAATTCATCATTTCCCTCCTTATATATTGAAGTAAATAATTCACTTTCTGGTTCTATTTCTTTTTCATTTTCTAGTTCTGGTAGTTCACTTAAACTAGACAAACCAAAACAATCTAGAAATTCACTTGTTGTTCGATATAAATTAGGTCTTCCTGGCATCTTTGACTTTCCTGCTTCTTTTATAAGACCTTTGGCTACTAATTTTCTAATAATATGATTACTATTTACTCCTCTCATAGTATCTATTTCTATTCTAGTTATCGGTTGATTGTAAGCAATAATTGCTAGAACTTCTAAACTTGAAGGACTAAGAGTATTTGTCTCGGGATTTTCTATTAATTTTTGATAATATTCTTTATGTTCTTCTTTCGTTGTTAATTTAAAGGCATCTCCAAGATAACTGATTCTAATTCCTCTATCAGTACTCTCATAGCTTTCCTTTAATTTTAATAGTAATTCTTTTGCTTCTTCTAAACTAATATTCATTACTTCACACAAATTTTTTAAGGTTATTCCTTCATCTCCTACTACAAATAAAATTCCTTCTAAAATGCCTAGTTTATTCATGAATATTTCTCCTTTCTATTAAAATTGGTTTAAAATTATCTTCTTGAATTAAATTAATTTCTTCATCTTTACTCATTGTTAAAATAGATAAAAAAGTTACAATGAGAAAGTCTTTATTTGGCTCATTAAATAATTCTAAAAATTCAATACGATCTCTTACTTTTAAAATCGTCCTAATATCTTTTATTCGTCGTTCAATACTATATTCTTTTTTGGTTATTTTGGTATTTAATGGTTTATTATACTTTTCTCTTTCTTTTAGCTCTTTTAAAGCTTTTATTAAATCTTCTATGCTTACATTTCCAAAATTGATATTTCCTTTTTCTAAGAATATTTCTAAATTCATAGGGCTTTTTGTATAAAAATTATTTCTTTTATTTTCTAATTCTACTAAATTTTCTCCTATTTTCTTATATTTTTCATATTCTATAATCTTCCTTTTCAAGTCTTCTTCTGATTCAATTGAAAATTCATCTTCACTTATCTCATCTTTTTCCTCTTCATGAACTAACATTTTACTTTTTAAATGAACAAGTTCTGAGGCCATTACTAAATAAGAACTAGCTATATCAATATTTTTATTCTTTTCTTCTTCAATAAATTTTAAATATTCATCAATAATTATTTTGATATCAATTTCATAAATATTCATCTTTGATGTTTTAACTAGATGTAAAAGAAGGTCTAAAGGACCTTCAAAATCATTAATACTAAATTTATATTCCATCTTATCACGTCCTAATTACAATTGAAACCTGATGCTTCCATTTCAAAGCTTACTACTTTGGGATCAGTATCTAATTTAAAAGTATCAGCATTAAAGATATATGTACGACTAGCTTCTTTTAAATCAACAATTGAAGTTACATTAAAACCACTTGTATTATTAAATATAGTTGAGGTAATTCCTTGGGTCATATTATAATTGTTTACTAATGTCTGATAATTACTATAAATATTTTCATAATCAGGATCTGTTGTGAGATATTCTACAGTACTTGTTAATCCTTGTAATTTATTATTTTTAAAATGATAAGTTACTTCTTCATGACTGTTACTACATACTAAATTGGCATTTCCTACAGCATCCTCTACTAGAGTTACTGTTGGATAATCTTCTGTTGTTTTTTTTACTAAAACAATATAGCCTGCCGTAATACTTGTTAATTCAGAAATATTCCTAGTATAGGTTTTAAAAGCTCCTGCTGCTAGAACTCCTTCATTTACAAGTTTTATTCTTTCTAATAAAGTTCGCTCTGAATTATAAATTTCAATAAAATAATTGAGTTCTTCCATGTCTTGATAGGACTTGGTATTATTAGTAACATTGTAAGTTAAAGTATGGTTGGTTGAATCTATTTTTATATCACTTACAATAACTTCTTCACGTTCAATCTTTAAATTTTCAGCATAGGCATAAAATTCTTCATTTATGTTTTTATCTGGATCAACAGGTTCTTCTGAATCATCTGGGTTATTTGGCGTAGGTGTTGGATTTACAGTAGGTGTTGGATTTAGATATTCATTTATAATTGAAGATATTTGTGGTAAAAATATTACTACTAAAACAAAAATTGTTAAAATTATAAAAATGCCAATAGAAGTTTTTCTTCTACTCTCAAATTCTCCTATTGCTATTGGTTTTAATTCTTCTTGTTCGATTTTAATGTTCTTATATCTTTTTTTAGCCATAACAATCCCTTCTTACTATTTAAAATTATATCAAAAAATTAGGAAAATAAAAAGGACTATTTAGTCCTTTGGCTTAAAAATTAATGTTACTAAGGCAGCAAAAACAACTGAACCTACTATTGCTACACTCGATTTTGTAAGCATTCCTGAAAAAATTCCTAAAATTCCCATTTTTTCAAATCCTTCTAATGCCCCTGTATAAAGCATATAACCAAAATTAGAAATAATGGTTGTTGCTCCTCCTCCTGCGATAGAAATTAGTTTATCATATATGCCAAAGAAAGCTAAAATACTTCCTAATACTGTAAAAAGGGATGTTACATGACCAGGTGTTAATTTGGTATTATCTAATATAATCTGTCCTAAGGCACAAAATGATCCCGCTATTAAAAAGGCCCATATTAAAGTCATTATAAAACCTCCAAACTTATGGCGTGGGCAATTCCTGGAATTCCCAATTTTTGATTTGCTAATTGAACGGATTGTAGTGATCCTGTGGCAATAATTAAAATTTTCTTATATTTTTTATAACATAGAACTTTATCAAATAAAACTAAAGGTAAGGCTACAGGTCCACTTGCTCCTGCATATGTATCTTGATTATTTGTATATATTTCACAACCTGCGTCCATATGTTTTTTTAAATTAATGTTATAAGTTTTATTTAACATTTCTATAAATATTTCTTTTCCTACTAATCCTAAATCTCCTGTTAATATTAAATCATAATAGTTAATGTTTCTTTTCATTTCTTTTAAATGAGTATTTAATGTATCTGCTGCTGCGGGAGCCATTACCGCTCCCATATTATTAGTATCATTTATGCCCATGTCTATAGCTTTTCCTACTGTTGCACTTTCTAGTTTTATATTTGTTGGTTCATTTGTTAATAGAGAAGATACAGCAGCAGTAGTTGTAAAAGTTGTTGTATGTTTTTTGGCTGCCCCATATTCTACAGGATAACGAAACTGTCTTTCTGCATTTAAATTATGAGAGCTAGTAATTACTACTATATTTTTAGCTAATTTGCCACTAATTAAAGATGCTCCAAGTATTAGTTCTTCTACATAGGTTGCACAAGCACTATATACTCCTAAATATGGTATATTAAATTTACTAGCATTATAACTAGAAATAGATATTTGATTGATTAAGTCTCCTCCTAATAATAAATCTATTTTATTTTCACTTAGATTATTTTTACTTAATAAATTATTTAATACTATTTTTTGCATTTTTATTTCTGCTTGTTCAAATGTTTTTTCACCATAATAGTAATCATCCATTACTAAATTATAATTTTTAAGTAATCCATCTTTTTCTAGTGGTCCAACAATAGAAAAATTATCTTTTATATATACATTATTAAATTTCTTACTAGCCACCTATAATCACTCTCACAATCACTAAAATAAATGCCGATAAAATACCGTATATTATGACACTTCCTGCTAATTTAAAGAAATTAGAACCTAGACCTGTGATAAGCCCTTCTTTTTTATAATCTAAAGCACTACTAGATACTGAATGAGCAAAGCCTGTTGTTGGTATTAATAATCCTGCTTTCGATTTACTCATCCAATTATCAAAAAAGCCTAATGCTGTAAATAAAGATGCTATAAAAATTATAATAAGACATGTCCATGCTCCTGCATTTGTTCTTGATAAATCAAAAAAATTCATTAATAAAATAATTAATCCCTCAGCAATAAATCCTACCATTCCACCAATTAAAAAGGCATAAATTGTATTTTCTAGTTTATTTTCTTTTGGTTCATATTTTTTAACTAATTTTTTATATTCTTCTTTATTCATAATTCCCTCCATTTTTATTATGAAAAATAAAAAAAAAGTTATACCCCATTTGTATAACTTATTTTTATTATCATTTGTTATATTCCCAACAGGGAACTTTTTCACTTAAACGTGAGAAGCTAGTTTAAATAAATATTTTAAAAAATTTTTAGTGCTAAACTTTCCCCTTATTTTTCTAAATATTACTCCTTGATAATCATCTATTCGTTTTCATTTATCCATGTTGATATTTCTTCCTTTGTAACAGAGGTAGAAAACCTTTTTCCATTTAATACAGTCATATTAGAATTATATTTTCTTAAAGTATTTATGCTAGTAGAAATACCTGATGAACCAGAGGTGCAAAAAGGAATAATTGTCTTTCCCCTGAAATCATAGGTGTCTATTAGTGTTAAAATAATTTTAGGAACATCTCCCCACCAAATAGGATAACCAAGATAGATTGTATCATAATTTGTAATATCTATTTTATTTGCTATTTCAGGTCTTGCCTTAGGATTTTGTTGTTCTTTATTTGCTCGACTATTTTCAGATGTATAATCTATGTCTTCCAAAGTATATTCATCTTTAGGAATAATAGAAATTACGGGACTATCTATTACCGTTCCAATCATTTCTGCTACTTTCTTTGTATTTCCCGTTTCAGAAAAATAAATAACTATATTACTCTTATTTGTATTGTCTTTTTCATTTTTATTATCGTTTGAATCGTTATTTATGAGATTTTCTTTTCCTTCTAGGTGATGCCAAAAAAGAATTATACATACCCCTATAAAAACAATTAACACTATACTAATTATGATCTTTTTATTCATAAATCCTCCTATTAATACCAATCATGTTTTTCATTTCTATCTAAAGATCTTATTTGATTCATTTCTTCTTCTGTAAGTTCAAAATGATAAATTTCCGTATTTTCTTTTATATGTTCGGGATTACTTGATCCTGGAATAACCACCACTTTCCTTTGTAAATTCCATCTTAAAATTACTTGTGCTGGACTTACATTGTGTGATTTAGCAATTTCTACTATTGTCTTATCGTTAAATAGTTCTTCTGTATGTCCTCGTCCCCCAAATGGATACCATCCTTGCATCACAATTCCTAAACTTTGAATATAAGGAACTACATTATTCTCCTGATAATAGGGATGAATTTCATTTTGAATGAGAGCAGGCATAATATTAATTTGTGGTAAAAATGTTTTTAATTCTTCAACATACCAATTAGATAGACCAAGAGAATGGATTTCACCTGTTTTTACATATTGCTCCATTGTCTTATATGCTTCAACATCTTTAGTTCCTGGATGATGCAAAAGCATCATATCTATATAGCCAATATTTAATTTTTCTAAGGCCATTTCGATTGCACTCTTTGGATCATCAAACTGACTGGGATATATTTTAGTTATAACAAATATTTCTTCTCTGGGAATTCCAGAATCACGAATTGCTTTCCCTATTTCCTCTTCATTATGATACATATATGCAGTATCAATTAATCGTACTCCAGAAGATAGAGCACTTTGTACAGCATTATATGCAACCTTTCCAGTTAAACTATAGGTTCCTATTCCATTTAAAGGCATTTCATAACCACTATTTAATGTAACGGTTTTCGTATTAAAATTAAATTCAATAGTCTCTTTCTTATTTGATTCCATTAATTTTTCTTCTTCCTTTCCTCTTGTAAATATATAAATTCCAATTCCTGAAATGATAAGAATGGCTATTAATATAACTAATGGCTTTTTCATTTGAAACTTTCCTTAAAGAAATTTTCTATTTTATCAAAAGGAATTACATTTATATTATCATATAAATCTGTATGAACTGCATTAGGTATTATTAAAAGTTCTTTATTGCTTTTATATTTGTTATTTTTTACCATATTTTTATAAGCATCTTTACTAAAATAGCAAGAATGAGCTTTTTCTCCGTGAATTATTAAGACTGCATTTCTTATTTCATTTGAAAAAGTATTTTGGGGTGTATTTATAAATGATAAAGCAGAAGTTATATTCCATCCAGTATTTGAATTTAAACTTCTTTTATGGTATCCTCGATTAGTTTTGTAATAATCATAGTAATCTTTCACATAAAAAGGTGCATCTTTAAGTAAAGGATCTATTACTCCTCCTGCTAGTTTATATTCTTTATTTTTATAATCTTCTATTCTTTGAGCATTTAAAGATTTTTTTAACTCATATCGTTCATCTTCTTGCATACTATCAAAATAGCCATTATGATTTACACGACTCATATCATACATGGTTGAACAGACAGTTGCTTTTATTCTTGTATCAATGGATGCAGTGTTTAGTGCTATTCCTCCCCATCCACAAATTCCAATAATTCCTATTTTTTCAGGATCAACTTCTTCACATAATGATAAAAAATCTACTGCTGCTTGATAATCTTCGGTATTTATATCTACAGAAGCAACATATCTTGGTACTCCTGTACTTTCACCAGTAAAAGATGGGTCAAAGGCTATGGTTAAAAAGCCCCTTTCGGCCATTTTTTCTGCATATAAACCACTTGCTTGTTCTTTTACTGCACCAAAAGGACCACATACTGCGATACCTGGTAACTTGCCCTTTATTTCTTTTGGAATGTACATATCTACAACTAAGGTGATTCCAAATCTATTATGAAAGGTTACTTTCTTATGATTTACTTTATTGCTTTTAGGAAATGTTTTATCCCATTCTGTAATTAAATTTAATTGTTCATTCATTTTCTTTTCTCCTTTTTTTAACAATGACATTTCTTAAATTCTTCTTGTATTTCTTTAGGCATTTCTTCTAATGGTATATTTTTTACGAACTTCTCTGTTCCATCTTCTAATGCTTTTTTATAATACCATTCTTTAAACTCAATTAAATTTAAAGTAGCTTGAAGTCTTGCTATTTCAGATAAAACATTTTCTTTTTGCTTTTTAAATAGATTTAATCTTTTTTCTAAAGTTGAATCTCCTTGTTGGCACCAATTCATAAATTCTTTTATTTCCTTCAACTGCATACCTGATGCTTTTAAATATTGAATTACTCTTATTGCCTCTATATCATTTTCTGTAAAAAATCTATTTCCATATTGATTTTTGTTTAAGTTTGGTAGTAAACCTATATGGTCATAGTACCTTAATGTAGATATCGTTACATTCATTTTTTTTGCTACTTCTGAAATTGAATATTCCAAAAGATCACCTCCTCGTATTCACTATGTATAATATACATCCTAAAGTAAGCTTTATGTCAATACTTTTTATACAAATATTTTTCTTTAAAAATCGTCCAAACAATTGGGATTTAATTGTTTTTATTTTATAATTTATTTATGAGTATAGTAAATATTTTCGTTCATTAAAAGTATTGATTTGCAAATAAAAACCGAACTTGTAAAGTTCGGATAGATTTCTTTAATGGAGGGGCCTACCAGATTTGAACTGGTGCTCGGGGAGTTGCAGTCCCATGCCTTACCACTTGGCTAAAGCCCCATGCAAGTGGAATAATACTGCTTTCCCACTGCACTTATCATTTTACACTATTGTTTAAACTTTGTCAATTAGTGTAAAACTATTTTGTTAAATTATATGCTTGTAATAAAAAATAAATACACAATAGCAAAAATATTAGAGTTTCTCACATTTTATAATTATTTCCAAATATAATATTCAACTATATTACTATCCACTTTAATGCCTACTTTTATTATTCAATATATTTTTTTAATCTGTTATAGGTAGCTTATGTAGATACAGATCTTCTCTCTTCTATTTTTCAAAATTTATATTCTTCCTTACTTTAAATATTATTTGTTTGTAAATTTTTAATTATAATATAGAATAATGTAAAGAGAAAAACAAATAGATTTATAATCACTAATATTTCAAACGAAATGTTAAGTTTTAAATTTGTCAAAGAATTAATTCCACATATCATAATACAGAATAAAATAAAAGATATTAGAATACTTGTCAAAAACAAAAAATATAACTTGATAATATTATATAAAATAGTCTTATAAAAATTAAAGCCCAGATATTTATATAATGTATTAACTTTTCTTTCATCTAAAAGAACATTTACATTAATTACAATTGTCAGCACTAGAGCAATTAACAATAATATGATAACAAAAAAATCAATATAAAAGATAATCGTGTTTAGATTAGTATTAAATTCTTCACCATAATTGCATATCAAATTAATATCATATCCAAATGTATTTTTTAATTCTTCTTCTAATATTTCACTATATTTCCTCTTATTTAATAAAAATTGTATGGTAATTTCAGAAGATAGAGAAGAAATTTCTTGGTATAAGCTATAAGAAATAACACTGTCATAATTAGCTATATTTTTATAATAAATATCCGAAATAAAATATTCATTTTCAATAGTAATATTATTATCAAAAAAATAATCACTTTTAACTATAATTTCATTTGAAGCTAAATTATCATCATAACCTGTAAAAAAATTAAGATTATTATTATATATTAAATTTAATCCAATAACTGGTTCTTTTATAAATTTAGAATTATAAACTTTATCAATATCTTTTTTATTAATTGTAATGTAATAAATATTATTAATATCATATTCTAATTGTAATAGTTGACTATAATAAGATCTAAAACTACTAATTAGTAATAAAATTAAAAACAATATACTTAAAAGACATATATATATTTTTGTTGTCTTTTTATGGATAAAACTTTTTAAGATTAACATTTTTTATTCCTTACTATTTTAAAATTTTTTTAATATAAATATATGATAAAAATGAAGTTAAAATCATAATTGACAAAAATATTAGTAAAAGTTCTTTTAAAGGAATTGCTAATATCAGACCATAATATAAGCTTTCATTCCAAAACACATGTTGAACCAAATATTTTATAATGATATAAACAATCATTGTAATTCCAATAGCTATTATATTTATTATTAAATTTTGAAATTCGCCAATAATATATACATTATTATTTTGAAAGCCTAAATATTTATAAAGTAATAATTTTTTCTTTAAATATACGTATCTCTTTTTTGTAAAAAGTAAAATCAATAAAAACGTACATAATCCTGTCATTATTATGATGATATTAGTAATATTGTTAATATTATCAATAGATTCTATATCTAAACTAATAGAGGAATTGGAGTAATAGCCTAGTTTACTTAATTCATCTATAACAGATGAAACATAAGAACCATCATCAACAAGAATAGTATAGTCATTATTTTCTAAAAACCAACTTTCTTCTTTCATAATACTATCTCTTAATTTTTTAGTATCATTATAAGTTAATAGACAAGTATTTTTAGTATAGCTGGAATTATTTATATCAAAAGTACCAATAATTTCAACTTCTAATTCTTCTTCAATATTTAATTTAGTACCAATTAAATTTTTGTCATTTATAATTTTTTCAAATTTTATATCTTCTTCTTGACTATCGGGATAAAAATTTGTGGCACAAATCGCATACCCACTTTTATTTTCATCTAATGTTTTTCCATTAACTATTTTAATATTATCTCCATCAAGAAATTGTTCAAAATTAACTACTCCATTTAATCCATTATTTTTAAATTCAGATATTTCGTAGGATCTTCCATAAAGATATTTTGTTTGAAAATTACTTTTAATATGCTCTAAAGACATAATTTTTTTAAAATCGAGTTCTTCGTCGTTCAAAGAAGTAACAGTGATCAACCTATAATTAATGCTATTTAATATTCCTGATATATAATTATTTATATTTATTTTAAGGGTAAAACAAGTTATAATTATAACTAAACATAAACTTAAAAATATTACAAATAAAGTGTTAGAAATATTTATTATATTTTTTCTTACAATCCATAAATATTCTTTTAATTTCATTTTATACCACCATTAATTTTTTATTTTCAATTTTTAATATTATGTCGGCATATTTTTTTGAATCTTGGCTATGTGAAACAACAATAACACATTTTCCTTCTATTGATAGTGATTTTAAAATTTTAAAAATTTTTTCTTCATTTATTTCATCAAGATTTCCTGTTGGTTCATCTGCTATTATATAGTCAGGATTATTTACAGAGACCTTGCAATAGCTACACGTTGACATTCACCACCAGATAGTTCTTCAGGATAATGATTAATTCTATCTTTTAATCCCATTTTTTCTAAAAAAGTGATAGCAATACTTTTTCGTTTTTCATTATTTAAATTTTTATCTAATAATAATGGTAACATTACATTTTCATAAGCGTTTAAACTTTCATCTAAATTATAATCTTGAAATATGAATCCTATTTTTTTATTTCTCATTAATGCTAATTCATTTCTGCTAAGAGTTTTTGTATCTTGTTCATCAATATAATAAGAGCCATCATTATAGTTTGACATTAACCCTAATATATTCACTAAAGTTGTTTTACCACTACCGCTTGATCCATTAATCACATAAAATTTTCCTTTTAAAAACTTATATGAAACTTTTTCTAAAATCGTAATTTCACGTTTTTTTAAATAATATTTTTTTGTAATATTTTTAAGTTCCATCAAATCTTCCTTTCAATATTTTTAATTGCAATTTCAGCCATATCATTTAATATAATTTTAACAGATAATAATTTTTTTTTCATTAGTGTAAAGATATTTTAATAATATAAATCTAATCAGTAAATATAATCCTATAAACTCTATTAAGAATATGACAAAAATTAAAAGTACAATTATAATAGTAATTTCAATGGAAGTCATTTTAAATAAACTATTTACTATTAAATTATCTAAACAAATATATTTATTATATAAAAATATGCTTATAAAATACCCTATCAGACTTATTACAAGACTTATTATGAATAATTTTAGATAATAATCAATATAATTTAGAGTGATTCTATTATAATTATATCCTAGTGCGTATTTAATAAAACGTTCATTTTTTGTATCATAATAGGAAATAATAAAAATAATAAACATCATTATAACAATAAAGAATGTAATAATATAAAAAATTAAAAATATTAAATTATATAGTGATTCATATACATTTATTTCTTCTAACCCACTCACGTCATACAAAGAACTATCATAGTTAATTTTATCAAATATTAATTCTAAATTTTTATAGTGATCGATTAATACTCTTGTATATCCAGTTTTGTTATAATTTGTTAAATTCAATAAGTATTCTATATTTTGTATGTTGTAATAAATAGAGAAAATATCTTTGTTGCTACTATATATTCCTGTTACTTTTAAATTCACTTCTATTTCATTATTTAAAACGAAAACTACTTCCTTATTTATGTATTCAGTTAAATCAACTTTTGTACCATTCATGTAAGTAAAATCTGGTAATAAGATCTCATTAGAATTTAATGGATATTTACCATTTAAAAGTTTGGGCATTTCATTTATCAAACTAATAGAAATTGGATATATTCCTAATTTACTGTTTTCTAATTCTAACATGTTATAATCAGGGTAAATAAAAAGTATATTTTTTAAAGAAGTTAAATCTTTTTTTACCTTATCTATTTCTTCATAAACAATTATTTCTCTATTTTTATGTTTATCATATATATTTTTTTCTATATCTCCTTGAATAACAAAAACATACTTTAAAAGAAAAATTAAACAAAATATTAGAAAAGAAAGTATTAATATTATTAATATATTGCTTCTTTTACGAAATATTTTCTTTATATTATACATATGATCACTCCTATATAATCACTTTATAATAAAGCAATTAAATTGTTTATATTGCTTTAAAAGCAAAGAAGGCAAAGGTATAAAAACTTTGCCTTTTTGTATTATAATGTATATAAGTATACTGGATTCATATAGAAGCCACTATATGTTGTTCCATTTACTTTGGTGGTATAATACCACTTATAATTACCAGCATTTAATCTTCCTTGTGGAATCATTGCAGTATTTTTTCCAATATGATCAGCTGTTAGATCAAAAGTTCCATACATCAGAGCTTTGTTGCTAGAATTTCTAATTTCATAGCGTACTTTAGAATAATTTTGATTTTTATATTTTACAAAATATTGTAAAGTAAATTGCATTGCAGGAATGCCTTCTTCATAGTATCTAGATGACCCCGTTAAGCTATATCCAGCTCCAATTTCTAAAACTGTTTGATATCTAGTTATTGCATAGGCAGTGATTATTCCCATAAAAGCCGTAAATACTACAAATACAGGTAATAACTTTTTTAAGTGTTTCATTTTAATCACCTCCTTTCAGCATTTAAAGATTTATAAATATTTACTTTGGCTGAAAACGCAAAGTTAATTAATCCAATAAGGATGCATAATACCAAAATAACAATTATTGCTTCTAAAATGGCAAAAGGTGATACATATATTGTTATGTATTCAAAAGTTTTGTAAAACATAGGTATTATTTTTTTGAATACTAACTGGATAATAAATACTAATATACCCGAAAAGAGAACGCTCATTAAAAATAAATACAACATTTCAAGTAGGTAGCTAAATAATAATTTTTTATTATTATAGCCATAAGTTTTACTAAGCATAATACTGCTTTTATTTTTAGAATTATTAAAGGAAATAACACACGCTATTATAAACATGGATATAACAAATAAACCATAACCTAGATAGACTAGCATATCCAAGGAATCTATTGCTAAATCTGTATCTACATCCATTACTGAATCTGGCCAAAACCCTTGCTCACGTAGCTGATTGGTTACTTTTTCTTCATCTACAATATTTTTTAATTCATAAAATACAACATCAGAATTAAACGTATCTGCTTCATGATTCATTTTTTCTAAAGGCTGATAATTAATAAAACAGGAATCATAAAATTTATTCATTTTTTGATTATCATATAATCCCACTAATTTTATAGAAAATTCTACTGGATTTTTTTCATTTATATATTGCACCTTTAAATTTTTACCTATATATGGACTCAAGTCTATTTCTGTTTCATTAGAATAATCTGTGTAATACTCATTTGGGCAAACCATTTCTAAATCATTGCTATTTGATAAATTATTACCTATTACTACTTCTATTTCACTTGCTACACCATTTAATGATATGCTAGGGAGAACCCCATTTTTAGAATATTCCTCAAACTCTGGTAAGTACCAGTAGCTTGTATATCCATAGCTATCAAAATATCCTGCAATTTCTGGTATTTCACTTAATATATTTTCTAATTTTGACTTATTTCCTTGTGCTAATATTGCAAATTGCTTATATGTAACAAAATTAAATACATTATCCTCATAATATAATCTTGTTGAATAAGTTAACGACTGAATCATAATAGAAAAAGCAAAACATAAACCAATTAAAATAGCTATCAAATAGTTCGTTTTTTTTCTAAAAAATTTTTTAGTTAATATTCTACTTTTCAATCCAGACACCATCCTTTAATTCTAAGACTTCATCAGCATATTTTCGGGCATCTTTGCTATGACTTACCATAATGATGCATTTGCCTGTTTTGCTCATTTGTTTCAGCTTTTCAAATACATATTCTTCATTTTTAATATCAAGATTCCCAGTAGGCTCATCAGCTAAAATTATTTGAGGATCATTTGCTAAACTCCTAGCAATAGCTACTCTTTGACATTCTCCACCAGATAATTCTTTGGGAAAATGATTACTTCTTTCTTCTAAGCCCATCTCTTTTAATAAGGCTTCTGCTTTAGTTAAAATTTCTTTTTTTGTTTTATATTTTGAGTTAATTAACATTGGAATCATGATGTTTTCTTTAGCAGTTAAATATCTGTCTAAAAAGAACTCTTGAAAAACAAAACCAATATGTTGATTCCTTAAAATAGATAATTCGCTATGCTTTAAATTATTTGTGTATTTTCCAGCTATAAAAATGTGTCCAGAAGTTGGCTTATCAATTAATCCTATTAAATGAAGTAAAGTAGATTTACCACTTCCACTATGTCCTGTAATTAAATAAAATTTACCATATTTAAACTTTCTAGTTAAATTATTTATTGCTTTTACTTTTTTTCCTTTGCTGCTGTAAATTTTTGTTAAATTATTAATCACGATTGCATCCATAATTTTCTCACCTTTTATAATGATATACTAACTCCTTTCATTTTGTCATAAGTAGTTAAAGCCGTACCGCTAAATTTAAAAACACCACCATATCCACTACGAGAAAATGTATAATTTTGACTATTTGATAAGCTAATGTTTTTTATAGCATGTTGATAACTAGCATATACTGTTCCTCCTTTATTTACTCTAAAACTCTGATTAATAATCATTGATGTCCCATAAGTTGGAAGTTTTACTGAAACACCAAAACCATTATTGGATTTTTTTATATCCTTATAAGTAGTAGTAATAGTACCATTAGTAGTAATAGAAGTTGCAGGATTATTTACTAAACTAGTACCATCTAAATAAGCACCTATAACATCATAGCTTTTTACTGTAGGAAACTTTTTCCAAGTTAAGGTAACTGATACAAAACAATTAGAAGAACAACTTTTTACTATTTTTAATGTTTTGTTGGCTTCTTCAATAGAAGTAGCTCTAGTTAAAGGAATATCGTAGTAGATATTAGAATCTAAATCACCATTCATAATATCAGAATTAATAAAATTATTATAATCATCTAAATCCATATTCTCTTGAGCTCCATCCCAAAACATATAAGATATAAAATCATACTCTTCTTTCGTAAATTCGACATTGTTTTGATTAACAAAATAAACTTCTTTTGCTTGAACATCTGTTGTTAATAAAAACATACTGAATAAACAAGTTGATAGCAAAAATTTCTTTTTCATAAGTCCTCCACTTTCTATGTAGATATTAACATTAAAATAAAAAAAAGAGTAGGACTTATTAGGGACTTACTCTAAAATATTATTAAGTTCGGAGTTGAAAAAGTCAATTTCTTCTTTATTTTTTGTACAATTTTCAATATTACAAGTTATAACATTATTTTTATAATTAAAGGAATTAATTAGCTCATTTTTTTGATATTCATTAAAATCCAATTGGTCATATAATAAATAAAAATTCCATTCTTTAATATTTTCATTTTTAATTATTGTTAAATTTAATAAATTTGCTTCTTCTATATATAAGAATGTTAAACTATCATCTTGATTACTAGATGTATACACACCGTCTTGATATTCAAAAGTTTCTTTAATTTTACTAATAGTGGTATTATTATTATTATCATTAACTTCATAAGTATCATTAGAAATATTTAAATTGACTTCATTAAAAATTTGATCATTAGCAAAATCTTTTACAAACTCTAATTTAATAGTATCTATTTCATTATCATCATATTTAACATCTAAATACAAATTTTTTAAAATATAGTTTATTTTATTAAAATCAAAATAAGCATTATAACCATAATAATCATATAAATTTATAATAGTATCATCTATACTAATTATTAAATTATTATTATCATTTTCTTTATAATATAACTTTAAATTTATAATTGTTTTGTCTGTATGAATATTTCCTAAATTAAAGTAAATATTTTTTTTAGTAACTACAAAAATTCCATCTGTAATTACTATATCATTTTTATCCGTATTTAATGTATAAACTTTAATTGAATTATAGGAATTTATAAAATAGTAAGATAAAAATAGCAATAACATTAATAACATAATCAATATCAAAACTTTGATGATTCTTTGTAAAATAATTCTTTTCCCATATAATTCTAAGGTTAGTTTTTGAATTTCTTTTTTTTTGCTCTTGTTTAGTCTTTTTCCAAGTAGTAATTCTTCGACAGAAACATTATAAATTTGACTTAATTTTTCTAAACTCGATTTATTTGGCTTAGTAAGTCCTCGTTCCCACTTTGAAACAGCTTCTCTACTAATTGGAATCATATCAGCAACATCATACTGAGTCAAATTTTTTTCCTTACGTAATTCGATTAAAAATTTTCCTAATTCATTATTTTCCACAAAATCACCACTTTTATATTATTTTATCATATTTGCATAAAAAATCCTAAACTTTTCTATTTTGTGAAGTGGATAATAAAAAGAATTAACTTCTTTAAACGAATACTTAGTTTTTAGATATTTAATGAAAAGTTATCATTTAAGTAATAACATGTTAAAATGCTAAAAAGGATTAAAAAATAATAACTGATCAATTTTTATTAAAGCATATTTTTCTTTTTTAGAATAAAAGCAATAATTAAAGAGAGTAATAAAGATACTAAAATAATTAGTATAAAACTAGATGGAGATGAACCAATTTTCCCTAATGGTACATTCATTCCAATAAATGAAGCAACCATGGTAGGTATAGAAAAAACAATTGTTATTCCTGCTAAAAATTTCATTACATCATTTAAATTATTAGAAATAATTGTTGCATATGTATCAGTCATACTCGATAATATTTCTCTATATATGGTAGCCATTTCTATCGCTTGTTTATTTTCTATTAGAGCATCTTCTAATAGTTCTTCATCTTCTTTTTTGACTGGTATTACACTTCCCTTTGCAATTTTTTCTAAAGCTATTTCATTAGCTTTTAAGGAATTAATAAAATAAACTAATGTTTTTTCAATGTTTAATAAATGGATCAATTCTTTATTGTTTGTAGATTTAGAAAGAACTTTTTCTTTACTATCTATGTATTTATTTATATTTGTTAATTCTTTTTGATAAATCCCCGCTACCATAATAAAAATTTGAAGTATAAAATTTGTCTTATTTTTTTCACTTAAATTATTTACTTCATTTTGTTTGAAATAATCTAAAAATGGTTGTTCTTTTAGAGAAACAGTAATAAGAAATCCTTTCTCACTAATAATTATTCCTAAAGGATTCGTTCTATATTTATGTTTGTTATTATCATCTACATAAGGTGTATCTAATATTATGACTGTCTCTTCTTTTCGCTTTTCTATTCTTGGTAATTCTTCTTCATCTAATAATTTCAAAATTTTTTCTTTATCAATTTTGGTACTCTCTATAACCGTTTGCATCTCTTCTATTGTTGGATTTGTTAAATCAATCCAACTTCCCTTTTTAATGGAAGAAACACTTGTTAAGCTTTTGTCTTTTAATTCATAAATTTTTATCATATGATCACCCTAATTTTATTTTATCACATTTTATTTTCTTTTTTGTATAAACTTGATTGTTTTTCTAAATTTTTTCCTTCCGCTATGATGATATTTATTTCTTCTTCTATACTTTCTAGATCTTTTAATATTTTTCTTTCTTCTTTGGCATTTTTATATTTATGATTTTCAATTTGATAAATTAAATATCGACTAGCTGCTAAAGTCAACAAATCTTTGGTTAATTTTTCCACATGTAAATTTTTAAATTTCTTCTTCCATTCCTTATATGCTAAATAAGCATTAAAATACCAATACTGAGTATTTAGAATTTCATCATAATAACTTTCTACTAATTCCATTTCTCTTTTTTTATAACAAATAAAGTAGATTTCTACATTTTCTTCTTTTTCTTTGTACATACGTTCGCCTCTTTCTATGCAACCATCTTATTCATTTTTTAGGTGTTTGTCAAATTGCAAAAGATAGTTAAATGATTTATGAAATTGGCATAATTCTTATTGGAAATTGCTTTTTCATATATGAAATAATTAATTTGTTCATTGAATTTGTTTTATTCTTTAATTTTAAAAAAGAATAACTTTTTTTAGTTATTCTTGAACTTCACTAACTACATATAACTGTAAATTTAGTTTTCCATTACTTATTTCATCTGCTACTAATTCTTCATCTATCCAAATTCTAATATATTTGGTTGTTCCACTTGCTCCTGCATTTAAGTTTCCTGTATCAATTCGATAATAAGTGGTTCCACCTTCTACTATTGTTTCTTGTATAGATGTTAATGTTTTAGAAGTACTTCCACTTGTCGCATTTCCATCTGTAGAAATTTTAATACTACTTAGAGGAATGTTATTTCCACTACCTGCATAAACATATAAAGAATAGGTTGCTGGTAAATTACTATCGGTATTTCTAACTGTATAGCTTACTGGACTAGATTTTAATCCATCAGCAGTTGACATAGGTTCTTTTAGTGTTAAAGCATTTACATCTGCTACGGTTAATTTTAAAGTTCCAGCAGTTATTACTTGATCTTTACTATTTGTTTTTACATCAAAAAATATTGCATAACTAATCCCAATTACTGTTATTGTTACTAAGATTACTGCAATGGCAATTATTGTCGTTTGTTTCTTGATAATATCTTTTATCTTCATATACTATCACCGTATTTTAATCATACCATAAAATAGGCATAAAATACAAGACAATTTTACTACTTTTTTCTAAATCTTGTTTATTTTTATTTTATAACCTATTATTTAACAACAATATTTACTATTTTGCCTTTTACTACAATCATTTTTACAATTTCTTTATTTTCAAGATGCCTTTTTACATTTTCATTTGCTAAAGCTTTTTGTTTAATTTCCTCTTCACTTTCTTCTTTGGAAACATTTATTTCTCCACGTAATTTTCCATTTACTTGAACTCCTATTGTTACATCTTTATCAATTGTCTTTTCCTCATCATACTTTGGCCAAGTAGATTCACAAATAGGACTATATCCTAAATAGGCGTTTAATTCTTCAGTTATATGAGGTGCGATAGGGTTTAGAAGAGTTAATAATACTTGATAATCTTTTTTGGTAATTTCTTCTTGTTCTTCATATTTATTAGCTAAAATCATTAAAGTAGAAACGGCTGTATTATATCCTAAATGATTTAAATCATATTCTACTTTTTTAATACTTTTATTAATAATTCCTTCTAAAGATTTTGAGTATTCCTCTTTGTCTATTACTTTATTTTTTAAACGTATAATCTTATCTATAAATCTTTTACATCCTCTTAGGGAATCTGTACTCCATGGACTATCTTGTTCATAGTCTCCCATAAACATCTCATATACTCTTAAAGTATCAGCTCCAAATTCTTTTACAATATCATCTGGATTTATAACATTTCCTTTGGATTTACTCATTTTTTGATTATCACTACCTAAAACCATTCCATGACTAACACGTGTATCAATCATTTCTTTATTTGGTACTAAGCCAATATTATATAAGAATTGCACCCAAAATCTAGCATATAATAAATGTCTTGCTGTATGTTCCATACCACCATTATACCAGTTTACTTTATTCCAATATTTCATGTTTTTCATTGAAGCAAATTCTTCTTTATTATGGGGATCCATAAATCTTAAAAAATACCAAGAAGAACCAGCCCAATTTGGCATTGTATCGGTTTCTCTTTTAGATGGTGCTCCACATTTAGGACAAGTAGTATTTACCCAATCAGTAATTTTAGCTAAAGGAGACTCACCATTATCAGTTGGCTCATATTCAGCAACATCAGGAAGTAATAGTGGTAAATCGCTTTCATTCATTGGAACCCAACCACAATGTTCACAATAAATCATAGGAATTGGTTCGCCCCAGAATCTTTGCCTTGAGAATATCCAATCACGCATTTTATAGTTTACTTTCTTTTTCCCATAATTATTTTCTTCTAAGTATTCTAACATTTTATTAATTGCTTCTTCTTTATTTAAGCCATCTAAGAAGCCTGAGTTAATGTGAATTCCATCTCCTTCATAAGCATTTTCTTCAATATTAACTAACTCATTTTCTCCTTTTAATACTTGGATAATAGGAATATTAAATTTTTTAGCAAAAGCATGATCTCTTGAATCATGAGCTGGTACGGCCATAATTGCTCCTGTTCCATAACTTGCTAAAACATAATCACTTATATAAATTGGAATTTTTTTATTATTTACAGGATTAATCGCATAAGCTCCAATAAATACTCCTGTTTTCTCTTTATTTAATTCTGTTCTTTCCATTTCATTTTTTAAAGAACATTCTTCTTGATATTTTTTTACTTCTTCTTCTTTTTCTTTAGAAGTGATTTTATTTACTAAAGGATGCTCTGGTGATAACACACAATAAGTCGCTCCAAATAGAGTATCACATCTCGTTGTAAAGACAGTAAACTTCTCATCAAAGCCATCTACTTTAAAATCTACTTCTGCTCCTACTGATTTTCCTATCCAATTAATTTGTCCTAACTTTACTTTAGGGGCAAAATGAGTATCATCTAGACCAGCTAATAAATCCTCAGCATAATCACTCATTCTAAGCATCCATTGGCTTTTATTTTTTTGAACTACTTTTGTTCCACATCTTTCACATACTCCTCCTGCTGCATCCTCATTTGATAATACAGTTTTACAATTTGGACACCAATTTACTGGTACAGTTGCTTTATAAGCCATATCATGCTTATAAAATTGTAAAAATTGCCATTGTGTCCATTTATAATATTCGGGATCAGTTGTTGAAAACTCTCTATCCCAATCAAAAGAGAACCCTAAAGTTTTCATTTGTCTTTTAAAGGTTTTGATATTTTCTTTTACAGCTTCTTTAGGATGAATATGATTTTTAATAGCATATTGCTCAGCTGGAGCACCAAAAGCATCCCATCCCATTGGAAATAAAACATTTTCACCTTGTAATCTTTTCATTCTAGCTATAGCATCTTGGGCCGTATAACTTCTTACATGACCTACATGTAATCCTGAACCTGATGGATAAGGAAATTCTACTAATATATAATAAGGTGGTTTATTGCTTCCATCTATTGCTTGAAAAGATTTATGCTCTTCCCAATAAGTTTGCCATTTTTTTTCTATTTCTTGAAAATTCATTTTTTCTCCTCCTCTTTTTTTAAATGTCTTCCATATATTTCATATAGGGCATAGATAAGCCCAAATAATAGAGCAAATGCTACAATTAATTGCCACATGATAGCAAAAGGCATCAACATAACAATACTTGATACAACTGATATAATAAAAGCATTTATTAAAGATATCATAATAATCATTCTATCCATATTTAGATTCTTCTTATTCAGTTTAAACTTCATAGTAAGATAATCTATTTCACTAATACTTTTTATCTTTTTTTTCTTTCCTTTTTTAGTTAATCCTTTATTTTTAATTAAATTTAATTTCTTTTTATTAATTAAAAAATAATCAATTAAAAAAACAATAATTAATAACCCTATAAAAATATAGATTGATAATAAATATTCATTCATACACTTTCTCCTTCAAAATAAAAAGATGGCACCTAAAAGGGCGTTTATAACGCGGTACCACCTTTATTTTATTACTCTTTTGTCTTTAAGGGAACTACCCCACATACTCTAAAAAGCAAGTTCATAACTTTCTTTTATCTGTTTTCATCAACCACAGACTTTCTTTAAAAAGAAACATTATTACTACTCTTTTTTTCCACGTATTTACCCTATTTTACTAAATTTCAGAAACATATTCAAGTAGTTTTATAAACATTCTTACGAAAACATCTTTTAAACCTTTTCTTTTTAATTTCCTAATTTCAATTCTTTTTTTGTTAGTCTCCATTGTACTAAACATAATTGCTGCAATCATTTCTTTTAATTCAGTTTTGATTTTGGCATCATTAATAATTGAATTGATATCTTCATTAATTAATCTAACCGCATCTATTTCGATATCTCGTCCTTTACAATTAATTGTTAATTGACTAGTTGTTGGGATGTTTTTAGCTATTACGACAAAGTCATTTTCATCAGTAAAACTTTCTATTGGGATTTCTGTATCATTAATATACGCAGTTACATCTTCTGCTTCTCTAGTATTTCTAAAGCGAATCTTATAAGTTCTGTTATTTGGTATTATTCCAGTCTTTCCTTCAATTGGTCTTATAATTAAAGTGTAATTGTTGGCTAAATAGTTATAATCAATCGCTGTTATAATATAATATCCCTCTTCATTTAATCTTGATAAGCCATCATCTTCATATAATTTATAAATATTACTTCTTCCGGGGAATACATGAATTTCTAATCCTTCTGGTGGATTCGTATCATTTAAATTCTCTCCTAATATTCCTAAAGGAATAATGGAACCACTTTTTGCAAATACCGGATAATCTTCATCTTTATAGAAGGCAACATATTTTCTATTGCCCGGAAACTTCTTCCCCGTTTTAAAATCATACCATGTTCCTTTTGGCAAAAATATTTGTTCTACACATCTGTTCATAATATTATCTTGTTTTTTCGTTATTGCTTTTACTAATAATTCACTTCCAAAATAATATTCATTCTTATAAGCTGGTTCATCATATACTTCAGGATAACTATAATATAAAGGTTGAATTAATGGTAACCCAGTCTTATGATACTTATATCCTTCCGTATATAAATAAGGAATTAATCTTTGTCTTAAATGACAATATTCTTTGGCAATGGTATATGTTTTAATATCCCAACTCCAAGGTTCTCTTTTATAATAGTGTCCTCTTTCACAAGCTAATCTAAATATTGGGCTAAAAGTACCAAACTGTACATATCTAATATATAGTTCACTATCTTCCATTCCACCTTTAAATCCCCCAATATCATGACTCCACCATGATATACCAAAGTTTGAGGCACTAGAATTAAAACTTGGTAAATAATTTAGGGTATCAAAGCCAACACTTGTTTTACCAGAATAGTGCACTCCATATAGGTGGCTAGCTACTAAATTATTTCTTGAAAATAAGAATGGCCTTTTATGATTATCTCTATAATAATTCATAAAATGATAATGATTTAAAGCTTTTAAAGTTTCAAAATCATAGTTATAGTCAATCCAGTAAAAGTCTACTCCTAGACTATCTAATGGCTTTATTAAATGATTAAAATAAATTGCTAAAAAGGTTTTATCAAAAACATTAAAAGGTATTCTTCTTGTATTAATTAAACCAAGCTCGGTTGCTATCATACGGAATTGTTCTTCATGTTCTCCAATTCCTTCTACAGGATCTAGGTTAATTCCTACTCTTACTCCACGTTCATGCATGTAAGTTGTAAACTCATAAGGATCAGGGAATAATTCCTTAGAAAAAGTAAATCCAGTTTTAAATTTATTTAAATCCCTTTTATCTTTTAAATGCCAAAATTCATTTAATAATAAAACTGATATTGGTATTCCATGTAAATTGAAGGCTTTAATTAACTTTTTGGTATCTTCAAAAGAATAAATAATGTCTCTATTCCACCATATTCCTAAAGCATATCTTGGAAGAAGTGGTGGAAGCCCTGTTAAAGTAAAATAATCTTTTAAACACAAACCAAAATCTCTTCGATAAATAAATAAGTAAGTATCTATTCTTTTTTCAGTTGGTTTTACTAAAAAACCGTCATCCATAAATACTAAGCTTCTTGAATCGTCAAAAGAAGCAAAACCATCTGTAGAATATAACCCCTTTTTTAAAGCACTTTTCATATTTTTATCAAGTGATACTTTTGTTGCTCCAAAATTACGGGCTTCCGGATGATTAAAATACCATATTTTATCACTATTCATCAGTCCTACTTTTAAGTTTTGATCTGGAGCATATTTTGGCCCAATAAATGGTCTTCCTTTTACATACTGTAAAACAAAATATTTGGTTTGGATTACTAGTGTTTTATCATTTTCTTCTACTTGAAACTCAGGTACACTAAAATTACGGAAGCGAGCAAATTCCGTTGGATGATCAAAAAAGCGACCATTAGCATCATACTCAAAACGAATTAATCTTTCACTTAATATGGTAATACGATATTTATTCCCCTTGAATATGGCTTTATCGTTTGCTAAAGCATTGGTATAATCAACTTTAAAATGCGCATCTAGCTTTGCCACACTACCATACTCCTTTTACTCTATAATTAATCATACCATAAAATACATGCTTTTACAATTATTTATCATGAAAAATATTATGGCAAGCTATGAGCTGTAGCACTAAGAGGCAAATTTAATTTGTTTACTATTAGAAAACGTCTCGTGCTTTTAGTTAAAACATTTTATTAGTTTTATCTTGCACGAGACGTTTTATTTTTACTGTTTTCTAAGATTTTTTAAGAGTCATTTTGCATCACGTCACCACTACACTCCTCCTTGAAGTGTTCACTACCATTTGTAGTTTTATGAAACTACAAATGGATCACTACTTGTTCCGCTTCCTGTTACTTTCACATCAGCCGACAGATTTATTACTGGGCACACACCCCACGAGTTATTCACGAACGCGAGGTTGAGGTAGCCACTCGAATTCACATAGAACACGCGAGCATAACTGCCGTTAAAGAAAGACGGAGACATGGTCCAATAAACTTGGTTAGTATATAGATAATA
>ULRR01036238.1_pt1 | contig 44780 bp, 40 predicted proteins | sample 1955651 | NCBI WGS metagenome assembly ULRR01 (sample SAMEA4835688, study PRJEB28245) | human gut metagenome | biome: gut microbiome; material: fecal sample | place: Denmark | collected 2008
GAAAAGGAGATATGTTCTAACAAGAATGTATCTCTTTTTTATTTGTTTTTTACGAAAAAAGTAATAGCTTTGCTCTGTAAAACCTAATATTATGATACGAAAACAACCTTATACCTTCTATGTACTCTTCGTTTTTCTCTTTCTGATCCCTTTTGGTAAGGCGTTTGCCGGTTGGAACAACTTCATTGTAAACTTTGATAAAAGCCTTTATGGGAAAGGTCCCCAGACTTGGCAAATAGCTCCTTATGATGACCATTGGGTGTATTTTGCCAATAAAAACGGCATGGTGCAATTTGATGGTAATGTGTGGAAAGTATTTCCGTTAAATAACTTCTCGGATGTGCGTTCCGTATTGGCATCCACTATTCAGAAAAGAATCTATGCCGGTGGTATTAATGAATTTGGCTATTACGAACCGGCAGAAGACGGCGAACTGATTTACCACTGCATGTCCGATACGCTTGACAACTCTGTTCGTATGCTTGGCAATGTGTGGGGAATCCATGAGGCGGATAATATCCTTTATATACAAGGCGATGACCGTGTAGTGAAATATCTGAATGGAAAATATACCGCTATCGAAATGAATGCCAAGATCGACTGTTCCAATATGGTGAACGGTATCCTCTATATAGGTACCGATCGTGGTGTGTGGGTACTGGTCGGAAATACTTTCTTTCCATTGCAGGGTGCGGATTCCCTGGCTTCCAATCGTATCCGTGGAATCATTCCACATAAGGGTGGGGGAATCATCATCGTGACGGCGTATGACGGTCTGTTTTATTATAATGGCCGTACCATTGCTCCTTTTATTACCGGTGCAGAGGACTTTATGCGTGAGAACGAAGTTTTTTGTGTGGCTGCTCAAGATGATAAGATAGCTTTGGGAACTATTCATAAAGGCTTATTACTGATAGATTGCGCTACCATGGATGTGAAATACTTCAACGAGAATAACGGACTGCGTAATAATACGGTGCTTTCCGTAGCCTTCGACGGCCAGGGAAACTTGTGGGCGGGTTTGGATAGTGGTATTGATCATGTTTGTCTGAGTTCTCCTTTTACCAATTTGTATTCATATCCTTATTCTTACGGTACGGGCTATGCGGCAGCTGTTGAGGATGGCTATTTGTATCTGGGTACCAATCGGGGGCTTTATTATACTTCTTATCCGGTGAAGCTGAACGGTAGTTTACCGGATATTCATCCCGTTCCTCAATCCAGTGGTCAGGTGTGGAACCTTTGTAAAATTGGTGATGATCTGTTTTGTCTTCATGATCGTGGAATTTTTCAGATTAAAGGTACAAGTATACATAGAATCACGGATATTACGGGTGCCTGGTGCTGTCAAGAGGTTATGGGGCGACCCGATCGTATGTTTGTAGGGGTGTATAATGGCATTTATCTTTTGGAGAAGAAAGCGGGCGAATGGCATATGCTTTGTAAGATCGAAGGATTTGTTGACTCAAGCCGTTTGTTTGAGCAGGAGTCTGCCAGGATTCTATGGGTTCATAATTCCGGCATTATCACCCGTGTGGAGTTGAGTGAGGATTTAACTCGTCAGATCAGTGTAAAATCCTATGGTGTGGCAGAAGGCTTTCCGGTTGAGCGTGATATTTATGTAGCTAAAATAGAAGGCCGTGTTTATTTTGCCACTTCCCACGGTATCTATAAATATAATATTCACAAAGATATGATGGAGCCTTGCAGCGATATGAATAATTTGTTGAATGGCACTGCTCCCTATACGCGTCTATTGGAATATCATGACCGGCTCATCAGTCTGAGCCCTTATGAAATCTGTATAGCTAACCTGGGGACTTATAAGAGGGGAGCCAATACCAGTATCAATTCCATTCCCCAATCTTTGCTTGAGTTGGTGCCGACGTATGCCATTGTTCCTTTATCGGATTCGCTTATGGTGATTCCGAATGAAGAGGGATTTGCCTTGTTCACGATTCCGGCGGTGAAGCACCGGCAAGATCTTGCCCATTCCGTATATATCCGGAATATGTATATTACCTATCCTAAAGATTCTTTGATATATACAGCTAATTTTCTAGGAAAGAAGCCGTCCCTCGCTATTAACTATACATCCAATTCGGTTCGGTTCGATTATAGTCTTTCTTTCTTGGCTTTTGGAGGAGATGATATTCGTTTTCAGTATCGTTTGAATGAAGGAGCATGGTCGGACTATACCACTGTGCATACCAAGGAATATAGTAATCTGTCCGAAGGTGATTATACTTTTGAAGTAAAAGCCATTTATCCGGACGGTACTACTTCATTGGATGAACTTTCTTTCCGTATTCTTCCGCCTTGGTATCGCAGTGTGCCCGCCTACGTCTTCTATTTCGTCCTTATGTTGTTGGGCGTCTGGTATATTTACCGCTGGGATGATGTACGTGTGAAACGGAAGAAGCAACAGGCAGTTGTGGAGAAAGATAAAGAATTGCATGAAATGGAGAAGGAGTTTGAGGCTGAAAAATCCCGGCGAGAAAAACAGATTATGCAATTGGAGAAAGAAAAGCTGGAGTACGACTTGCAGCATAAAAGCCAGGAGATGGCTAACCTGATGATAAACTTTGTCCGTAAAAACGAGATGTTGACAGAGATCAAATCGGAAATTTTCAAAGTGGCTTCCTCTCTGAAAGGGGAGGGCGCCCGTGAAGGGAAGCAGCTCCTTCTGATTATAAATGGTAAAATTGACTCTAACATCCAAAGTGATGAAGTTCTGAAACGCATCGAAGATCAGTTCGATTTGATTCATAACAACTTTATGAAACGCCTTCATGCCCGTCATCCCGATCTCTCAGATAATGAGCGTATGATGTGTGCCTATCTGAAAATGAATCTTTCCACTAAAGAGATTGCTCCTTTGCTGAATATCTCTGTTCGTGGCGTTGAAACTATACGCTATCGGTTGCGCAAAAAGTTTGGTTTGGAACGTGAGGATAGTTTGACGGATTATTTAAATAATAAATTGTAGGTGGCGGGCATTTCTTTGTCTTCAGCCTTTATTCTCAGGCTCGTTTTTTCTCACAGTGAGTTTGTACCAACTTTTACTTGCACGCTTGCACTCATGTCTTGTATCTCCCTATTCATCGGCAATGCGGCGGTGGTGGCAGCAAATGAAAATAGAGTGCAAGTAAATTTGCTTGCACTGATAAAAAATAAACGTATGTTGCTGGCAATCTTGGTGTTGTAGTTTGTTTCCGTGCATGAGTCTACTGTTTCTAACCCTCTTGTATTTATGATTCTTCTCATCAAAAAGATGACGAATATGGCATTTTTTTGCGTAAACCGCTCATGTTCTCTTTCGTTTGCCGCCTGTCTCTTTAGTCAGTCACTTGTGTTTCTTTAGCTAATGGCCTATGTTTCTTTAGTTAATAAACGATGTTTTAGATGTGACCACTATGCTGGATTACGTGCTTCACATATGTGGAGCACGATACCCACAGTTGTAAAGCACATGCTCTACAATTGTGGACAATGCAAAATAATCAATCCGAATGCGATGAGAATGCTATATAAGAACAAGCAAAAGGGTATCTGAATCCTAAGGAAGTGTATGATGAATCCTCTCTATGCAGGGCCCTCCTTGTTCCAACCCTGTGTTGGCGCTGTCCGGCTTGTGTCTGCTCCGTTCTAGAACTTGGATAAATCTGAAACTTCTTTTTCATCTCATTTTGTGCCGGTGTTTAAAGAAACGAAAATGAATATTTGCCTCTGTTCCTTTTTTCTTCTTTAAGTATTAAAAATAGGATATAATGCCGATTTTCTGGATAAATGGGCTTTTTCTTGTACTAAATGGCTTCTGATGTGATTAAATAATTACTTTTTAATTATGGTAAATTGCTTTTCTGAAAGCTTTTTATGTAAAATAAAAAGTGTAACATGACTACTTGCGTATATTTTAAATAATTTACTAAAGCGTCCGTTAGTTGTGGTTTTTATCCTTTTTCTTGGAAACATTTATTAAGAAAACCGACCTTCTCCATAACGGTTTTCCGTGATAATCCTCATGTGATACCGACTAAATCCTATTGTTTTCCGAAAAATTATTTGTTTTCCTATTGTTTGTTTCTATATTATTTATATCTTTGTGGACAAATACATCAATAAACGTTAAATAATGAACAGGACAAACAAAAATGGAATTAATAAGTGTACAGATGAAAATATTTGCATAAACAGGAGTTTTAAGCTTTATGCATGTTCGATAATATCTATATACTATATTCTATATATAGGGTACGGAAAAAATCAATCACGGATTCCGGTCCCGTATCCGGTATTATGCGGATATCCCTCCCCATAGGAAAATGTCATAGTTACAACAACAACAATATTTTACTAACACTAATTTTTAATAATTATGAAGAAGAAACTCATGATGGTAGCAGTGCTTCTGGGCGTTTTGTCGCTGGGAGCTTGCGTTGACGACAATGAAACGCAATCCGTTACGGATGTGCGCAATGCAAAGGCTGAGCAGTTGCAGGCGAGAGCCGACATGAACAATGCGGAGGCTGAAGCACAGAAGATTCAGGCAGACGCCGAAGCCGCTTTGATGACTGCAAAGGCTGACGCACAAAAAGCGGCGGCCGCTAAAGTGAATGCTGAAGCTGAAACAATCAAGAAACGGACGGAATTGGTTGAATTGCAGAAAGAAGCGGCCGGTTTGGAGAATGATGCCGCAAAAATCGAGAACCAGAGAAAGCAAGTAGAACTGGAAACTGCATTGGCCAATCTGGAAGTGACTAAAAAACAGGCGGAAAAGGATTTGGCTGAAGTTGCCGCCCGCATGGAGTTGATGGCGCAAAACAATCAGATTGAGCTGTTGAAGCTTCAGAAAAGATTGGCGAATGCTCAAAAAGCTTTGGTGGATTACAACAAACAACTCGCCGCTGCTGCCACGCAGGCCGAAAAGGACAAGTTGGAAGCAGAACAACGTAAGTTGAAAAGACTTTCCAATAAATATTTCGCTGCTGTGCAGACATTGATTGAAGCCCAGAATACATTGGCTGATAATAAAGCTACATTGGTGGAATTGGAAAGCGGTCTGATATCCGATCAAGCTGCTAAGGAGAAAGCTATCGCGGAAAATAACAATACGATTGCGATGTTTCAGATGCGTATTGCCAAGTATAAAGAATACACTAATTACAAAACTGATGAGGAAATCCTGACGTTGACAAACAAGGAAGAAGAATTGAGTAAACAACAGGATTTGCTGTTTGATGGTTATCTGGATTTGGCACTGGCTCTGAATAATGCTGAAGTGGATCTTAAAGCAAGAAACGAGGCTCAACTGGCTGTTTATGAGGATGCTTTCTACCGTTGGGCTTATAATGGGCGGATTACGGTGAAGGATAAAGAAGGGGAGGATGTTACTTATTATACTTACAATTATCCTTTGAATCAACTTAATAACGGTAACGTTAGTAACTATATGCCAAGCATAATAAAATCCGGATTTTATTATAAGGAATATGTTTGTGAATCCGGTGAACATGAGGCATCAACAGGTTTTGGCGATTCTTTAGTTTATGAATTCGATAAACCTAAAGAGGATGTGCGTCGTGTTGAGTTGGCTGTAAATGAGCTCGTTTCTCAGTTTAATGAGTGGAAGAAATACAACGAAGAAGAATTGAAAAAATATCAGGCTGATTATAATGGTAAGGCTACGGCGTATTATCGTTTTAATGAATGGGGTGGTCTGGACAGAATAGAAAGTACTACAATTACTCGTAATGCGGTTGATAGCACGGCTTATCTGAAGAATGCTTATGAAAAGGAAACAGATGCGGTTAAGAAGGCTGATTTCAAGGTTAAGTATGAGGATGCCTTAGCTGTGGAACTCAGAGTAAAACAAGAAATAGGAAATCAGGAATCTAATATTGATTATTATACAAATAATATTGCTGCCCTGAATGCTTTCTACGATCTGTATGCCAAATACGATACTTACGAAGCAGCTTTGCAGGCCAAGATTACCGCCCGCAATGATGAAGATGTGAAAGCCTATACCGGTAAGGTTACTGCATGGAAAGCAGAACGGACTGCTTATTGGGCGTACAGCGATGTACAGACTGAATTGGATGCTATCGGTGCTATTTTGAACGGAAATGGCTTAACTGGTGCTGAAGCTTTAGCAAGCACTATTTCAGATTGTGAAGGTGAAATCGCAAGATTACAGAAAGAAAATGAAGACTTCTCATTTGTTCAGACTGCGGAAGATGCTATCAAGCAGCAGAATCTCAGGATTGATGCCCAAGCTATTGTTGTAAAGGCCAAGGAGATAGCAGTGGCCGATGCAAAAGCCGACTTGGATGCGCTGATGCCTGCTGAAGAATAATACAGAAGTATATGAACTATTTGATAAACAGAAAAATAGAAAGAAATTATATTAAAAACATGAAGTTATGAAAAAGAAACTTATGATAATAGCAGTGCTCCTGGGTGCCTTGTCGTTGGGAGCGTGCGTCGACGATAATGAATCACAGTCGGTTACGAATGTACGCAATTCGAAGACTGCCGAACTGAAATCTATAGCAGCCATGGAGAAGGCTGCCGCTGAAGCCAAAGTGACGATGGCGAATGCTGAGGCCAAGCTGAAAGCCGCGGAAGTTGCAGCGCAGCAGGCTGCGGCAGCCAAAGCATTGGCAGAAGCTGAATTGGAAAAGAAGCAGGCCGAACTGATTGCATTGCAGAAAGAAGCCGCCGAAATAGAAAATGAAGCGGCAAAAATTGAAAATGAAAAGTTGCAGGCCGCTCTGGAAGCAGAAATGGCACAACTGGAAGTGGACAAGAAACTGGCCGAAGAGAAACTCGCTAAAGTCGCTGCCGAAATGGAACGGATGGAGCAGGAAAATCAGGCTACTTTGCTGGAAACCCAGCTGGCTATGAAGAAGGCGGAACAGGAATTGCTGGATGCTCAAAAGCAACTGGATAATGCTACAACGCAGGCTGAGAAAGACAAAATCGAAGCGGAAAGACAAAAGTTGCAGGAAAGAGCTACGGCATATAGCGATGCTGTCGATAATTTGATTACCGCCCAGAATTCTCTTATCAGCATGAAGACCCGTCTGGCTACATTGGAGAATGGTTTGACTACATTGAAGGAAGCCAAAGACGCTCAAATTGCAGAGAACAATAATAACATTGCTTTGTATAAGATGTATATTGAGAAATATCAGAAGTATACTAATTATACGGAAGATGTAACGGCTTTGCGCAATGAGTATAATACTCTTGTAAATGAAAATAATAAGTTACTTGATGCATGGCGTGCTAAGCAGCAAATCCAGAATAAAGTGAAGGTGGATAATAGTGCTGTTGATGCAGCGGATAAGGCTATTGAGGCAGATGACTTCTATCGTTTTGTTACGACTGGTGGTATAGTATATTTGAAAGATGAAGAAGGGAATGAAAAGCCTTTCAGTGTTGGCGTTTACAGTTATATGCCACGGAGTTCTAAATATTTCACTTTAAAGCGGTATACTTATAAAATAGATGAGGATAACGAATTTGTGCAATCTTTTGGTGATTCCATTTACATTGAATTCAACGAATTGTCTACAGATATTCGTACGGTAGAGCTTTATGTGAATAATCAAATAGAGGGTAATGAGAATTCGCTCGATTCTTCTAAAAAGCAATTGGAACATAACCAGGCACAATATAATGGTAAGGCTACCACTGTGATAGGTTATGATAAGGATGGAAAAGAAATCCTGAAGCCGATCAGAAATGCCGTTGACTCTACTGCATACTTGAAAACGAAACTGGATGCTGCAAAAGAACAGGCTGATATTGATGAATATACCCGTCTTTATAGAAATTCTATCAATAATGAAGAAATATTGTCTAATAATATAACTAATTATAAGGGGCGTGTTGAAAATTACACAATGCGAATTCAGGCTTTGAAGAAGGGTTGGGATATGTATCAGAAATATGATGCCAACATAGCCGAATTGCAGAAGAAGATGGATGCCCGTAATGAGGCAGGGGTGAAAGCCTACGAAGCAAAGGTTGCAGCCTGGAAGGTTACGCAAGATGCTTATGTAGCATATCTGAAAGTAAATGCTGATTATTGGGCAGTATATGCATTGCTTTTCAATACTTGGGTTGATTTAAATGGAGATAATGTTCGGGATGATAATGAAATTTTGATGGGTGCTAATGCTATCAATGCTCAAATCAAGTCTTATCAAACTCAGATTGAAGCTCTGGAGAAAGACAATGCCGATCTTTCTGAAATCCAGACTCAAGAAGGCGTTATTGCAGATCTGAATGCCAAAATAGCTGCCAAGGAAGTGGTAGTCAAAGCAAGAGAAGTTGCTGTAGCTGCTGCCAAAGCCGCTTTGGACGAGGTGATGCCGAAAGAAGAAGAATAATGGAGACGCATTTACTGCTAATCATTAAAAAGTAAAAATGAATAATATGAGACTAAAGAAACTTTCAATAGTAGCTGTTATGTCCATCATGTGTCTTGCCGTGAATGCCCAGGAGAAGAGTTGTTCAAAAGACTTCACTCCCAAGAAAGGCGATTTCACGATAGCTGCAACGGTGGGCTACAATAGCTACGCAAGCGTCACGGCCCAGTCGGGGTTGTTGACGAACTATGAAGCAGCGGCTCTTTCTACCAACTGGTCGGACAAAAAACTGATGGTTGGATTCGAAGGAGGCTGGTTCTTCAAAGACTTGTGGAAACTGAATCTGGGTGGAGGCTTGAACTTTACGAATAACCCCGGTTATTCAGCTGTTCCCGGCACCATCGATGACAATGCAGGCTCGGCCGAAGATAATATGGGAGAAATCCCCAACTATCGTGCCGTGGCAGACGCCCAATCATTCTCCTACAACGTGTTTGCGGGAGTAGATCGATACTTGAAAATCAAGAAGGTCCCTAACCTCATGCCTTACTTAGGTGTACGCGTGGGTTTCGCATACGGTTTGAACGAGATGAAATATGACGAGTACGAAACGATGGGCAAATCTACTGCTGAGACTTATAATCTCCGTGGTGCCATTACATTCGGCGTCGATTATTTTGTTCTGCCCGCAATGTATGTAGGTGTACAGGTTGATCCCTTTGCATATACTTACAATATGACTACGTATAAACCTCAAGAAGGTTTAGGAAACCTCTCCGCGGACAGCCACAACTTTAGTGTACTGGCTGCCCCGACGATTAAGATTGGATTTAAATTTTGATTTGTCCCTTCTCAATTACGTGAGGTAAAATGTTGTTTAATTAGCTTAATCCCCGGCAGCGAGAGAGTTGTCGGGGATTTTGCCGTTTATAGCTTTCTGGCTACTGTATAGTTTTTCTTCTCCTTTTAGAATGATATCGGCTGAAAAATATTATTTTTGCAGATATTAAAACGAAAGTCTTATGAAAAATAAAGGGCTGAATCGTCTTAATGTTGCGTTGGTAGAGAAGAAACGATATGGAAAAACTTATAGAATTATCACAGACTGAAATCAAGTTGGCTTTCGTTGCATCTTGCATAGAAGGCACAGTCGGTGCATTGGGTAAATCCTATCATGAAATATTTGAGCGCATGAAACGTGTCGGAATGATTCGTAATTATATATGGTCTAATTATGAGATGCTTCATACTGAAAGTCGCGAGAATGTGACGAAGAATATGATAGAATGTCTAACAAATTGGGAGGCCGGACAATGAAGACCAAAGTATATCATGGAACAGAATCGGCAGAATGATCCTATTAAATCTCCTGAAATTCAGGAGATGATATTAAGCAATCGTATTGGGCAGATTTCGGCAGAGTTGGCAAAGCGGCTGAACATTGCTCCGGAAAGAGCTTTGGAGCTATTTTATGCCAGTCAAACCTGTGCGGATTTACATGATAAGAGTACAGGTCTGTACCTGTATGGCAATTTGTATGTAGCTGATGAGTTTATGAGAGAAAAAGAGTATTAATATCAATCTTTTCTCACCTAAGCGAGAAAGCTTTCTCATCAAGGAGAGAAAAAAATATCGCTTAGGTGAGAAAAAGCTTTCTTCAGGAGTTGAATTCTTTCACTGCCTTTTCCAGCCTTTCCAAAGGCAATTCTCCCGATTGTCTCCAAAGCTGTTCACCTTTTCTCATTAATATAAATGTGGGATACATTTCAATGGTGTAGAAATCAGCAAGGGCACTTTCCTGGTCGATATCCACTTGCACTACTTCAAGGGTTCCTTCCATTGCCTTCTTAAATTCTTCTACAATAGGCTGCATGCGTTTGCAATGCGGGCACCAGCTTGCATAAAATTCTGCCATAACCCAGTCGCCATTGGCTAACTTTTCCCTGTTCCGTTCTTCACGGGCTTCTTTTTTCTCTTCCATGATGGTATGTTTTAAAATGATTGATTATACTTTGAACAATACGGGAAGAAAAAAAGTTTCTATCATTACAATTATTAATGCTATAAAAATTGCTACTTTTGTAAGCAAAAACACGAAAGGACAAATAATATGTCACACTTGGCTACTTTAATAAACGATTTGGCGTTGATACTGATTTGTGCAGGAATCATGACGCTATTGTTCAAGAAACTGAAACAGCCGTTGGTGCTGGGGTATGTGGTGGCAGGCTTTCTGGCCAGTCCGCATATGCCATATACTCCCTCGGTGATGGATACGGCTAATATACAGACTTGGGCGGATATCGGTGTAATATTCCTTCTGTTCGCGCTGGGACTGGAATTTAGTTTCAAGAAAATTGTAAAAGTTGGTGGAGCGGCTATTATTGCTGCCTGTACCATCATATTCTGTATGATTCTTTTGGGAATAACTGTCGGTACGGGCTTTGGTTGGCAGCGTATGGACAGCATCTTCCTGGGAGGTATGATTGCCATGTCTTCCACTACCATTATTTATAAAGCGTTCGATGATTTGGGAATGCGTAAGAAGCAATTCACCGGATTGGTGCTTAGCGTGCTGATATTGGAAGATATTCTTGCTATTGTCTTGATGGTGATGCTGTCTACCATGGCGGTAAGGCATAATTTTGAAGGTTCGGAAATGCTGGAAAGTATCGGAAAACTACTCTTCTTCCTGATACTTTGGTTTGTGGTCGGTATCTACCTGATACCCGAATTACTGAAGCGATGCCGCAAGTTGATGAGTGAAGAAACACTGCTTATTGTCTCCCTTGGACTTTGTTTCGGTATGGTGGTTATGGCAGCTCATACGGGTTTTTCTGCTGCATTCGGAGCTTTTATCATGGGTTCCATTCTTGCTGAAACGGTTGAGGCTGAGAGTATAGAACGGTTGGTGAAACCGGTGAAAGATCTTTTTGGTGCCGTATTCTTCGTGTCGGTAGGTATGATGGTGGATCCTGCAATGATTGTGGAATATGCACTTCCTATCATTGTAATAACACTGGCTGTTATTCTGGGACAGTCCTTGTTCGGTACGTTGGGTGTGCTGTTGGCCGGGCAGCCTTTGAAGACGGCTATGCAATGCGGTTTCAGTTTGACTCAGATTGGTGAGTTTGCTTTTATTATTGCATCGCTGGGGGTATCGCTCCATGTGACGAGTGATTTTCTGTATCCTATTGTGGTGGCAGTTTCGGTTATTACCACCTTTCTTACTCCCTATATGATTCGCTTTGCCGAGCCGGCTTCAAATTTCGTTGATACTCATTTGCCGGCAAAGTGGAAAAACTTCTTGTTGCATTACTCATCCGGTTCACAGACTATGAATCATGAGAGCCTGTGGAAGAAGTTTATTTTGGCTTTGACGCGAATCACTATTGTCTATTCCATAGTGAGCATTGCGGTTGTTGCGTTAGCTTTCCGCTTTCTTGTTCCGTTGCTTTTGGAACATATACCCGGAATCTGGGGGAAGCTGCTTGCCGCTTTCCTGACTATTCTGTTTATTGCTCCATTCTTGCGGGCTATTATGATAAAAAAGAATCATTCGGCTGAATTTGTAACTTTATGGAAGGATAGTCGGGGAAATCGTGCACCGTTGGTAGCTACAATCGTTATACGTATTCTGATAGCTGTATCTTTTGTAATGTTTGTGATAGCAGGCTTGTTTGAAGTCTCTGTTGGTTTATTGTTGGGTGTGGCTGTTTTATTGGTTACGATGATGATATTGTCCCGGCAATTGAAGAAACAGTCTATCATGATAGAGCGGAAATTCTTCCAGAATCTGCGCTATCGCGATATGCGGGCCGAGTATATGGGAGAGAAGAAGCCGGAATATGCAGGACGTTTGTTGTCCCGTGACTTGCATCTGGCGGATTTCGAAATCCCCGGTGAATCGGCATGGGCGGGAAAGACATTGCTGGAGCTTAATTTTGGAAAACAATTTGGTGTACATGTCGTCTCTATTCTTCGAGGAAAGAAGCGGATTAATATACCGGGAGCTTCCGTAAGGCTTTTCCCGGAAGATAAGATTCAGGTCATAGGTACAGATGAAGAACTGAACCAGTTTGGTACCGAAATGGAGAAAGCTTCTGCTCTGGATACGAATGTAGTTGAGAAGAGTGAAACTATCCTGCGTCAGTTCCGCGTGGATGAGCAATCAGAATTTCTGGGCAAGACGATGCGTGAATCCGGTATTCGTGAGAAGTATCATTGCCTTATAGTAGGGGTGGAGAGGGGAGAAGAAGCCTTGCATGCTCCCGATCCGCATGAGCCGTTTATGGAGGACGATGTGGTATGGGTAGTGGGAGAAAAAGCCGATGTGTATAAATTAGTCGGCCAAAAGAATGAAAATATCGACATGGAATAAAGATGGAAAGTTTATCTTTGTTCCGTAAACATAAATAATAAACCAAGAATATCATGAAAAGTGATCCGAAAGAATGTCTGTATTGTCAGAATAACGAGACGCTGCACAATCTGATGATTGAGTTTGCCGAACTGAGTGTATCCCGTGTGTTTTTGTTTAAGGAACAAACATACAGAGGACGTTGCCTTGTGTCTTACAAAGACCACGTCAATGATTTGAATGAATTGAGCGATGAGGATCGTAATGCTTTTATGGAGGATGTGGCGCGTGTAACTCGTGCTATGCAGAAAGCGTTTAATCCCGAAAAGATTAATTATGGTGCATATTCCGATAAGTTGTCGCATCTGCACTTTCATCTTGCTCCTAAATATGTAGATGGTCCCGATTACGGTGGTACTTTCCAGATGAACCCGGGAAAAGTATACTTAACGGATGCTGAATACAAAGAATTGATTGAGGCTGTGAAGAAAGAGCTTTGATAGTGATTAGGGGTGAGTGATTAGTGATTAACACCATGCGGCGTGCAGCTACTAATCACTGACCCCTAGTCGCTAATTAAAGTTTATTCAGTATTTTGTCCATTGCCCAATTAGTGAGCGTTGCGCTTGCTCCGTCGCAAGTGCAGATGGATTTGCCTAAAAGGTGGTCGACAACGGCTTGGATAAGCGGTTGTTGTACATGTTCCGGATTAGCTACCGGGATTTCTTCTCTTCCTTTTTCTGTGTGAAGGGCGATAGGATCGTAAGTAAATACAGAGAAACAGATCATTCCTTTATCTCCTATCACTTCAATGCGGTCTTCGCGTGCGGAGTCGTGCGCTACGAAACACCAGGAACCACTACCTACCAATCCGTTATCAAATTGGAAGCATGCACTCAGAGTGTCTTCGGCAGGATAAAGTCCGCCGCGATTACTCTTATATCCACAGGCTTCGAGGATGCAACCGAACATGTTTTGTAATAAGTCAATCTGATGTGGGGCTAAATCATAAAAATAGCCGCCGCCGGCAATATCCGGTTGTACACGCCACGGGAGATTTTCTTTGTTGTAATCTAAGTCACGGGGAGGTTGGGCAAAACGAATTTGAACATTGATGACATTGCCTATGCTTCCATTCTCTATCAATTCTTTTACTTTGAGGAAGTAAGGCAGATAGCGACGGTAATAAGCAACGAAGCAGGGAACCCCGGTTTCATTGGAGATACGGTTGATGCGGCAGCACTCTTCGTAGGTTACGGCCATGGGCTTTTCTATATATACAGGCTTGCCGGCTTTCATTGCCATGATAGCATAAGTGGCGTGTGAAGAGGGAGGGGTGGCAATGTAGATAGCATTCACATCTTCATCGTCAATCAATTCCTGGGCATCATCATACCACTTTGGAATACCTCTTTCCTTAGCATAAGCTTTGGCTTTGGCGCCATCGCGACTCATGACAGCAATTACTTCCGAACCTTCCACCTTTTGGAAGGCGGGACCACTTTTATATTTGGTCACTTCTCCGCAACCAATGAATCCCCATTTAATCTTCTTTTCGCTCATAATGATGTAATGTGATTATCACTCTTTTTTATTCTTCCTCAAAATCGAATTCAAAATCAAAGTCGTCCATGAATTCGGGAGTTGTAAACTCTTCCAAAGTTCGTCGATCCTTTTTTGTGGGACGACCTGCACCTTTGGCACGGTCAATGAAACCACTGATACGGCTCATCTCCAGCAGTTCATACTGATCGGGAGTCGTAACGTTCTCCATCATTTCCGTAACGAGCTTTGCACCAATACGTTTCTCGATAGCTTGCAATACTTTGAAAGAGTAGGTCGCAGGTGGTTTGCGCACTTGTATCACGTCGCCTGGTTTCACCGTACGGGCAGCTTTTGCTAATCCTCCATTGATACTGATGCGTCCTTTCTTACATGCTTCGGCGGCAATGGTACGTGTCTTGAAAATACGTACAGCCCACATCCATTTATCTATTCTTGCTTCACTCATATCATTTTTTAGTAGTTAGTAGGAAGTAGTTAACTACTATCTACTTCTTATTAAATTGGTTCATTGTAATATCAATTCCTGCCAGGCAGAAGCTTTTGATAATATCTCCTGCAGTCTTTAAGCGTTCGTCCATGGTCTTCCAGTCTTCGTCAGTGAAGTGACCCAGTACATAATCTATCTGACCCCCTCGTGGGAACTCGTTGCCGATACCGAAACGGAGCCGGGCATAGTTCTGTGTGCCCAGGATGGCTGCAATGTGTTTTAGTCCATTGTGTCCGGCGTCGCTACCTTTTCCTTTCAGGCGGAGAGTACCAAATGGCAGAGCAAGGTCATCTACTATTACTAACACGTTTTCCAATGGAATGTTCTCTTTCTGCATCCAGTATCGTACGGCATTTCCGCTGAGGTTCATGAATGTAGAAGGTTTCAGCAGTAAAAGCTGGCGTCCTTTCACGGATAGGGTAGTGGTAAAGCCGTAGCGGCCATCATTGAAAGTGACCCCTGCTGCTTTTGCCAATGCATCCACTACCATGAATCCTATATTATGGCGGGTTTCGTGATAGTCAGGACCGATATTTCCTAATCCAACAATTAAGTATTTCATTTCTCTGAGAAATTATATTTTTCACCACGGGGTTGCGCTGAATTTCACGGAGTTTTTTCTTTAATAATATAATTCTGTGATGCTCTGTGTAACTCTGTGGTGAATAATTATAGAAACAAGGAACGCGGATTATCACAGCTTTCGCGGATTAATGAAATCTGCGTCTTCTGCGTTAATCCGCGTTCCGGAATGTGTCTTCTTGTGAAAGAGCTGATTAGTTGCCAGCAGCAGCGGCAGCACCTCTTGCAGCACGAGTCAACTTAACTGCGCATACAACAGCTTCTTTTGCATTCATCAATTCCAAACCTTCGAAGTTCAACTCACCAACTTTAACAGTCTTACCCAGACCCAGGTGAGCAACATTTACTGTCAGTTTTTCAGGAATAATGTTGTATAAAGCTTTTACTTTTAGCTTACGCATCTGCAATACCAGCTTACCACCGGCTTTTACACCTTCTGCTAAACCTTCCATCTGTACAGGAACTTCCATTACGATGGGTTTAGACTCGTCAATCTGATAGAAGTCAACGTGCAGGATTGTATCTTTTACCGGATGAAATTGGATATCTTTCATGATAGCGTTGATTTTCTTGCCGTCGATAATCAGGTCAACTACGTAGATGTGCGGAGTATAAACCAAGTTACGCAGACCATCAGCAGATACAGTGAAGTGGATGTTTTCACTTCCTCCGTAGAGTACGCAAGGTACACCGTTGTCTTTACGAATAGCTTTCAAAGCTCTTGCTTGTTCCGAAGAACGTTCTGCAATAGTTCTTGCAGTACCTTTTACTTCAATTGATTTCATTTTTTTAATTTTTTGTGTTACTCTAAATTAAGTTGTTTTGTTGCTTAATTCACCATCGCACGATGTGGGGGTAGCCACACAATGTTGCAAAAAAGCGGTGCAAAAGTACAGCTTCTTTTTGAATTATCAAAGAGTTGGCTCTTCAAAATCAATATCAATCTTGATTTCTCCGTCCAATTCCATTCCTTTGGTATTCATTTCAGCTATAGCATCCAACTCTGCTTCTGCATTTTCATCTGCTTCTGCATTCATATCGCTTATAACTTCCAACATCTCTTTCCGGTTAATGAAATCAATAGCTTCGTTCAGGCCGTTCATGAATTTCTCAAAATCTTCTCTATATAAGAAAATCTTATGTTTTTCAAAACTTACCTGCAAATCTTCGCCTTCACCGGTCACTACCTTCTTACTTTCAGTAATGGCCAGGAACATTTCATCTTTTCTGTTCTTCTTTACATCCAGATAGTAGATTCGTTTACCTGCTTTAATGGATTTGGAGAATACAATCTCCTTATCGTTCATGTCCGCACCGTTTTTCTTCTTTAAGTCTTCCATATTTTAGGTTTCTTGTTGTAATTGGCTTCAAAAATGACGATTTTTTTTAAACTGTCAAAAGAAAAAGCCCGGATAATGAATATCTGCATTAAAAAATGTGATTTATTTGCGTAAACTCATTAAAAATGTCTACTTTTGCATCTCGTTAACAACAGTATTGATTAATAGATTTATGATTAACAGAGTTCTTATTCGTCTTAAGATTATACAGATTGTATATGCTTATTATCAGAATGGCAGTAAAAATTTAGACTCAGCGGAGAAAGAATTATTCTTTAGTCTTTCAAAAGCGTATGACCTTTATAATTATTTGCTGATGCTGATGGTGGCTCTGACGACGTACGCACAAAAACGCATTGATGCGGCAAAGTCCAAGTTAGCTCCGACTGCAGAGGAGTTGTATCCCAACATGAAATTCGTAGAAAACAAGTTCGTTTCACAACTGGAAGTGAATAAGCAGTTGATGGAGTTTGCTGCCAACCAGAAACGTTCGTGGGCAAATGACGAAGACTTTATCAAGGGTTTGTATGACAAGATTATAGTTTCTGATATATATAAGGAATATATGGCTTCGTCTGATAAATCTTATGAAGTTGACCGTGAACTATGGAGAAAGCTCTATAAGGCATTTGTTTTCAATAACGAAGAGTTGGATGTTTTGCTGGAAGATCAGAGCCTTTATTGGAATGATGACAAAGAAATAGTAGACACTTTCGTGCTGAAGACGATTAAACGTTTTGAGGCAAAAAATGGTGCTAACCAGACTTTGTTGCCGGAATTTAAGGATGAGGAAGACCAGGAGTTTGCCCGTCGCTTGTTCCGTCGCGCTATACTGAATTGTGACTATTACCGTCATCTGATCAGTGAAAATACACGCAACTGGGATTTGGATCGTGTAGCCTTTATGGATGTGATAATAATGCAATGTGCATTGGCGGAAATTCTTAGTTTTCCGAACATTCCGGTAAGTGTTTCGTTAAATGAATATGTTGAGATCGCTAAAGTCTATAGTACGATAAAGAGCGGAAGCTTCGTAAACGGTACATTGGACGGAATAGTTAATCAATTAAAAAAAGAAGGTAAGTTAGCGAAAAACTGATACCTTTGTTGAGTATTAAAAACTAAAAACGAATATTTTATGAATTTAATGACCGTATTCTTGCAAGCTCCTGCCGCAGCCCCTGGTGGTGGTAGCATGATGTGGATTCTTCTGATTGCTATGTTTGCTATCATGTATTTTTTCATGATTCGTCCGCAAAACAAAAAGCAGAAAGAAATTGCAAACTTCCGTAAATCACTTCAAGTAAACCAAAAGGTGATTACTGCCGGTGGTATTCATGGTGTGATTAAAGAAATTAATGACAATGATATAGTACTTGAAATCGCTTCTAATGTTAAGATTAGAATAGATAAAAATTCTATATTTGCGGCTGCTGCTGATGCTAACAGTAATCAGGCTGCTAAATAATTTTGAATAAGTGAGCCTATGATTGATCGTAGGAACATAAAACGCATATATTTAAAAACAGCGAGAAAAGTTAAGGACTTTCTGCTCAGTGATAAGAGCAGAGAGTTCTTAATTTTTTTATTCTTCTTTTTTATAGCCAGTGGTTTCTGGCTACTTCAGACGCTGAACAACGATTATGAAACGGAATTCTCCATTCCGGTACGTTTGAAGGGAGTGCCCAATAATGTGGTTATAACTTCCGAACCACCTTCTGAACTGCATATCCGGGTGAAAGACAAGGGCACGGTGCTGCTCAACTACATGCTTGGAAAGAGCTTTTTTCCTATTACTCTGGATTTTTCTGATTATAAAGGGACTGATAATCATGTACGTATCTACTCTTCACAGTTTGAGAAGAGGTTGCTTAATCAGTTGAATGTATCTACAAAACTGCTTTCTGTAAAACCTGATACTTTGGAGTATATTTATTCTACAGGTGCTTCCAAACTGGTTCCGGTAAAGTTCCAGGGCACGGTGAGTGCAGGGCGGCAATATTATATATCCGATACGGTTTGCAAGCCTGATTCTGTGTTGGCTTATGCGCCGGAGGGAGCATTGGATACCATAACAGTTGCTTATACGCGAAAAGTGAAATTCGAGGATATTTCCGATACATTGAGGCAACAGGTTCCTCTGTTGGCTCCAAGAGGAATTAAGTTTGTGCCCGCTTCGGTAGAAATGGTTTTTCCGGTAGATATTTATACTGAGAAAACGGTGGAAGTTCCCTTGCGGGGAGTTAACTTTCCGGCAGGAAAAGTGCTGCGTGCGTTTCCTTCGAAAGTCAGTGTCACCTTTCAGGTTGGTTTAAGCCGTTTCAATAAGATAACGGAAAGTGATTTCCATATCAATGTTTCTTATGAAGAACTCTTGAAACTGGGTTCGGATAAGAAGTACACAGTAAAACTGAAGTCAGTACCCAAAGGAGTTAATCAGATACGTATCAATCCGGAACAGGTCGACTTTCTTATCGAGCAAGTATCCTTTGAATATGGCGATTAAAATAGGAATAACCGGTGGTATTGGTAGTGGGAAAAGCCTTGTTTCCCGTTTGTTGGAAGTAATGGGGATTCCTGTTTATATCTCAGATATTGAGTCGAAGCGGTTGACGAATTCGGATGCTTTGATCCGTCGTGAATTGATTGCTTTGCTGGGTGAAGAGGTGTATGCCGGTGATGAACTAAACAAACCTTTGCTTGCTTCCTATATTTTTGGAGATCCTGAGCATATCCGTACAGTAAACAGTATTATCCATCCGCGGGTACGGGACGATTTCCGTCAGTGGGTAGAGCGTCATACTACCTATCCGGTAGTAGGCATGGAGTCTGCAATTCTGATCGAAGCAGGATTTGCAGGCGAAGTAGATGCTGTGGTTCTGGTTTATGCGCCCGAAGAACTTCGCATCATGCGTGCCATGCAGCGTGACACCGCTCCTCGCGAATTGATAGAACGCCGTGTTCGTAGCCAGATGAGTGATGAAGAGAAGCGTACTCAGGCTGATTTTGTAATTGTAAACGACGGTAAAACTCCGTTAATTCCGCAGGTTTTAGAGGTAATAACTTCTCTATCTAAAAATATTGCTTACCTTTGCTTAAGCGAAAATAGGCTGCACCTTGGTAAAAACAAATAAATTTGCTTTTACTCTCGGTTTGCACTATCTTTGCCCACCGAAAAAATAAAATATTACTAATAAAAAATAGAACATACTATGTTGAAGACTATTTTGTCTATTTCCGGTAAACCGGGATTGTATAAACTCATTTCACAAGGTAGAAATATGTTGATCGTAGAGTCTCTCACGGACAAGAAACGCTTCCCCGCTTATGGTAACGAGAAAATAATCTCTTTGGGTGATATTGCCATGTATACGGATACGGACGACGTACCTTTGAAGGATGTGTTGACTGCTATGAAAGAGAAAGAAAACGGTGCTGCCGTAGTAATGGATTTAAAGAAAGCTACTGCTGATGAACTTCGTGCTTATCTGGGTGAAGTTTTGCCGACTTTTGATCGCGATCGTGTATATCTGGCTGATATCAAAAAGCTTATTTCCTGGTACAATCTGTTAGTTGCTTGTGGAATAACTGATTTTGAAGATACAGCGGAAGCGGAAACTACAGAAGAAGGAAAGACGGAAGAATAAATTTGAAATAAACTGTTCTTTTAACAGAAAAGGCGGATTATCAGGGGCATCCCGGATAATCCGCTTTTTTTTATGCGGTATCTTTAATTTTGATTACTTTTTTTATACCTTTGTTGCCATCCTGAGATGCAGAGTGGGCGGTGGCCTCTCTCACAAAGATTGAGGGATAATTATGGATAAAAGCGTTTAATATTATCTTGTACTTGAAATCTGGACAATTTCATGTTATTCAAGGATGATAGACAACAAACGCTCATGCTCTGTTGTATATGCATATTCAAATGTATAGTACGGAGCGTGGGCTGTTGTATATTATTTGAATAGTGGCAGTCCAGAGCCCCAGGTACAGTAATAACAGCAGTTCCCACGCTTTTTTTATATGAATTTATTGCCTTTAAGGGGGACTTGAGGCTGGCATTAATTAAGATGGAAGAGCATAAGAGCGTAACAGTACAGGTGGATAAAGCCGCTGGTAAGATATATGTGGATGGAGTGTTGCCAAACGCTACGCTTTGTTTATATCATATCCGGGGGAAGGTGATTGAGGTAAAACAGGCGAGGGAAGAGAGCGCTTCGTTTGATTTGCCATGTTCTGGAGAGTATGTGTTGGTTATAACACATGCGTTGTCCGTACCGGTTGTTAAGCAGCTCGTTATAGAATAAGAAAAAAGCTGCCTTGCCTTCAGTGGCAAGACAGCTTTTTTTATTTGCGGATATTTTAGTTTAGTTTTTGAATACCAGTCCTTCACCACCGGCATCTACTATGATTGGTTTACTGCGGTCTACTTCTTGAGCGAGCAGCTTTTTCGACAAGTCATTCAGTAAGTAATGTTGGATGGCTCGTTTCACCGGACGGGCACCAAATTCCGGATCATATCCGACCTTTGTCAAGAACTCTATAGCTCCATCTGTCAATATCAGTTCCACACCATTCTGGGCCAACATCTTTTGTACACCTTTTATCTGGAGTACTACAATCTGCTTGATTTCGCTTTCATTCAGTGGCAGGAACATGATTGTCTCATCAATACGGTTTAGGAATTCCGGGCGAATTGTCTTTTTCAACATATTCATCACTTCCTTCTTCGTCTCTTCAATCACTTGTTCTTTGTTAGTACCATTCAGCTTTTCCATCTGACTCTGAATGTAAGCACTTCCCATGTTGGACGTCATAATGATGATGGTGTTCTTGAAGTTTACCACACGTCCCTTATTGTCTGTCAATCGTCCGTCATCCAATACTTGCAGCAAGATGTTGAATACATCCGGATGCGCCTTTTCTATTTCGTCGAATAGTACGACTGAGTATGGTTTACGACGAATAGCTTCAGTCAATTGTCCACCTTCATCATAGCCTACATATCCCGGAGGCGCTCCAACCAGGCGTGACACACTATGCTTTTCCTGATATTCACTCATGTCGATACGCGTCATCATGCTTTCATCATCAAAGAGGAATTCAGCGAGTGCCTTGGCAAGTTCCGTCTTACCCACACCGGTGGTACCGAGGAAGATAAACGAACCAATCGGACGTTTCGGATCTTGCAGACCTGCACGACTACGGCGTACGGCATCGGCAACAGCTTCAATGGCTTCATCTTGTCCGATGACACGCTGGTGAAGTTCATCTTCCAGATGCAACAGTTTATCCTTTTCGCTTTGCAGCATCTTACTGACGGGGATGCCTGTCCAACGGGATACTACATCTGCAATGTCTTCGGCATCTACTTCTTCCTTAATCATGGCTTTGTCGCCCTGCATGGCATGAAGCTCCTTTTGAGTATCCTCAATCTCCTGATTCAAAGCCTGCAACTTACCGTAACGGATTTCGGCAACTTTACCGTAATCTCCCTCACGTTCAGCTTTGTCTGCTTCGAATTTAAGGTTTTCTATTTCAACCTTATTCTGCTGGATTCTGTTGACCAATGTCTTTTCACTTTGCCATTTGGCTTTGTACGATTTTTCCTGTTCTTTCAGTTCGGCAAGTTCCTTACCGATTTGTTCCAGTTTCGGTTTATCGTTTTCGCGTTTGATGGCTTCGCGCTCAATCTCCAGTTGTTTGATCTTACGTGAAATTTCATCCAGTTCCTCCGGTACGGAGTCTACTTCCATACGTAACTTGGCAGCAGCTTCATCCATCAGGTCGATAGCCTTATCCGGCAAGAAACGATCTGTAATATAGCGGTTGCTCAGCTCTACGGCAGCTATGATGGCGTCATCTTTAATCCGTACATGATGATGATTCTCGTAACGCTCCTTCAATCCACGCAGGATGGAGATGGTGCTTAATGTATCCGGTTCGTTAACGTATACAATCTGGAAACGGCGTTCCAGTGCCTTATCTTTTTCGAAGTATTTCTGATACTCGTCAAGAGTTGTTGCACCGATGCTTCTTAACTCACCGCGCGCTAATGCAGGTTTCAGAATATTGGCAGCATCCATGGCACCTTCACCCTTTCCGGCACCAACCAGCGTGTGAATTTCATCAATGAAGAGAATGATATCTCCTTCTGATTTCTTTACCTCATTGATAACGGCTTTCAGACGTTCTTCAAATTCACCTTTATACTTTGCTCCGGCAACCAGCGCACCCATATCCAATGAGTAAACTTGCTTGTTCTTCAGATTTTCCGGCACGTCACCACGCAGGATACGATGGGCAAGTCCTTCCACAATGGCAGTCTTACCGGTACCCGGTTCACCTATTAATATAGGATTGTTTTTGGTACGGCGACTCAGGATTTGCAACACACGACGGATTTCTTCATCACGGCCGATCACCGGGTCGAGCTTTCCGCTTCGGGCAGCTTCATTCAAGTTGATGGCATACTTTTCCAGTGACTGATAAGTATCCTCGCTGGATTGTGAAGTAACTTTTTCTCCTTTGCGCAGTTCTGTGATGGCTCCTCGGAGCTCGTGCTCCGTCATTCCCGCATCTTTCAGGATGGTGGCAACTGTGCTTTTTACAGTCAGCAATGCCAACAGTAAATGTTCCAGTGAAACAAATTCGTCACCCATCTCTTTGGAATACTGGGTAGCCTTCTGGAATACTTCGTTCGTTTCACGACTCAGGTAAGGCTCTCCACCCGAAACTTTGGGTAATGAATCTGTTTGTTTGTCAAGGACGAGTGCGATCTGCTGTCCGTTCATGCCCAGTTTCTGGAAAATGAAGTTAGTGACGTTTTCGCCCACCTTCATCACTCCCTGCATAACATGAACCGGTTCGATAGCCTGCTGTCCACGGCTCTTGGCCAGGTTCAGCGCTTCTTGCACCGCCTCTTGCGATTTAATGGTAAAGTTGTTAAAGTTCATATCTTATATCTCCTTTCTATTTTCATTTTCAATAACACTTGAATGGGCGCAAAAGATTTGCCAATAGCCTGTACCTGACAATTTTACAGTTAAAAGATGAAAGATAATGCCAAAATGTCTTTATTATGCCATGCTATTGATATATATGACGCATCGGGCGTATAGATTCCACAATAGAATACTTAGGAACAATAAGTAGAATGGGAAGGAAGTCGTATGAAAACCACGCTTTGCCTTATTGTTTTCGTTCTTTTGCCCGTAGCAAAACTTCGTCCCACAGTTGTGGGCTATACGTTTTCCATATGGGGGCTGTGTAGCCCGCAATTGAGGGCCGGACAGCCCTCAGCTGGAAAACAAGGTTTTGCTTATAGCATAATGACATTAACCTTAAGGCTTTAAGGGGAAAAGGAAGGATCATATCAAGTTTCTCCTCTGTAATATCTGCTTTCTATATAACGAGATAATGGAGTATAACCCCTTAATTCCTAACGAAGTGATACTCCTTTTACACTTGCGATGAATAATTCAGGCTAAAAAAGGAGATATTTGCATCAATTCGGCCAAGGTTTGCATAATGCATATTAAGGGCTTGTGAATTAGTGAATTACAAACATAAAAACGCTCTTTTTTTCTGTTTTTCGGTGTAGGATGCAACTTTCCTACACCTTCCTACACACCTTCCTACACCACCTATCTATTTGATAACCAGATAAAAATAATAGCGGGTGTAGGATGTAGGAAATATTGATATAAACTCGACAATATGAGTTTTCCTTTCAGCGATTATCTTTTTATGAAAGAGCAGTGACGAAATTCCAGAGAATCTTATTTTCTAAGCATTACTAAAATATACTAATGTGTAAATTTTGAGTAAAACTAGTGCAGGGCTGAAAGGAATATTGTATCTTTATCCCTCAAAAATAGAATAGAATAGATTATGGCAGAAAATGTAAAGCTCGCAGAGAATGTGATACTGGTGGACGTAGCATACTTTAATGACGTAGTTAAAGATCTGAAGAGATATTTTGAGTTGCAGCTGGGACGTCCGTTGCAGAATATTTATGTAGAAGAGTGGGCTTCTTATCTGGCACTCGACTCCGGTGTTCGTGATAAGGATAATAACATAGAAGTACTTTTTGTACATGACAGTCAGACCAATAAGTTGCTTCACTGCGATCCGTCTGATTTGAATAAAGATTTGAACGGGGTGGGCTATACAAATCAGTTAGGTGAGTTTACATTTACTTCCGTATCTTCTGAAGGATTGGTTCCACGGGCAAATCTCTATCTTGATCTGCTGAATATAGCACTTAACTCTGCCGATGTTAAACGGCTTATGCTGGTTCCGTTTATTGATGATTACGGTGCTAAATTAATGGAAGTTTTGGATGAGTATTTAAGAAATGCTGATACTGAAAACTCAAAAGGATTGTTTCTTTTCAATATGGATGAACCTGCGCATCCCCTTGGTTGCAAATGGGATTTACTGGGTTACTCCATGATGCGTGCATTGGGCATCAAGGCCGAAGAACTTGAATAATACCTGTTACTTATCACTAATCGCTAACCTTTAATCACTAACTCCCGTGTCTGATTTTCGTTTAAAAGTATTTCAGTCTGTAGCGAAGAACCTGAGTTTCACGAAAGCTTCGCAAGAGTTGTTTGTCAGTCAGCCTGCCATAACAAAGCATATACAAGAGTTGGAAAGCACTTATCAGGCGCGTTTGTTTGACAGGCAAGGTAGCAAGATTAGTTTGACCGAAGCGGGAAAGTTACTTTTGGAACATTGTGGCCGTATTCTGGAAGATTATAAGCGATTGGAATATGAGATGCATTTGCTGCATAATGAATATACCGGAGAATTGCGTCTGGGTGCCAGTACTACCATTGCCCAATATGTTTTACCTCCATTGCTTGCCAGCTTCATCAAAAAGTTTCCGCAAGTAAATCTTTCATTGATGAACGGCAATTCACGTGAGATAGAAGCGGCTTTGCAGGAACACCGCATAGATCTTGGGTTAGTGGAAGGTGTTTTCCGGTTACCAAATTTGAAATATACTACTTTTTTGGAGGATGAACTGGTGGCTGTGACACGTACGGGAAGTAAACTACAGGTAGGTGAAGAAATTACTCCCGAAGAGTTGCTTCATATTCCTTTAGTGCTTCGTGAAAGAGGATCGGGCACCTTGGATGTCTTTGAGAAGGCATTGCAACAGCATAATATAAAGTTATCGTCTCTTCAGGTATTAATGTATCTGGGTAGTACGGAAAGTATCAAACTTTTCCTGGAACATACTGACTGCATGGGGATCGTTTCCATTCGTTCTATCACCCGTGAACTCTATGCCGGACAACTGCGTGTCATTGAGATAAAAGACATGGTTATGCTTCGTGATTTTAGTTTTGCCCAACCTCAGGGACAGGAGAGCGGGCTTTCCCAGGTCTTTATGCAGTTTGCTGCACATCATAACCATAAGTTATAGCGTATAAACAGATACAATTGGTGTATATAGGTAAAGAAGCCTACCTTTGCACCCGGAAATCAGAAATAATATAAATATTGATATACAAGAAAAATTATGGCTTCAATTCAAACAGCGAGTGTAAACACTCTGGCGTATCTTCAACGGAAGAACAAAATTACTTATGTGTCTTTAGTGGTGCTTTTATCAATCTTCTTATTATTGGATTATATCCCCGGTTATTCTACTTGGGTGACACCTCCTGTCGCTTTGTTCCTGGGATTGATTTTTGCTTTGTCAAGCGGGCAGGCACATCCGAAGTTTAATAAGAAAGTATCCAAATATCTTTTGCAGTATTCAGTGGTGGGATTGGGATTCGGTATGAATCTTCAGGCATCTTTAGCCTCGGGTAAAGAAGGAATGGAGTTCACTGTTATTTCAGTAGTGGGTACTATGCTTATCGGTTGGTTCATCGGGCGTAAATTCCTGAAGGTAGACCGTGATACTTCTTACCTCATTAGTTCAGGTACAGCTATCTGTGGCGGTAGTGCTATTGCGGCGGTAGGTCCTGTGTTGCGGGCAAAAGATACGGAGATGTCTGTAGCGCTGGGTACCATCTTTATTCTGAATGCTATTGCACTGTTTATCTTTCCGGTAATTGGCCATGCTTTAGATATGAGTCAGCAAGAATTCGGAACATGGGCGGCAATTGCTATACACGATACCAGTTCGGTAGTGGGTGCCGGTGCGGCTTATGGTGAAGAAGCTTTGCAAATTGCTACGACCATTAAATTGACACGTGCCTTGTGGATTATTCCTTTGGCTTTGATTACTTCTTTTGTATTCAAGAGTAAAGGACAGAAGATAAGTATCCCCTGGTTTATTTTCTTCTTTATTCTGGCTATGGTATTCAATACATATGTATTAAATTCATCGGAAACCGGTATTATGATAGGAGAGGGAATTAACAGTCTGGCCAGAAAGACACTGACTATCACTTTGTTCTTTATCGGTGCTTCCCTTTCACGTGATGTATTGAAGGCAGTGGGCATCAAACCACTTATTCAAGGTGTGTTGTTGTGGGTTACAATTAGCGTAAGCACGCTGGCGTATATTTATTGGTTCTAAAGAAAACACTTATTAATATAAGGTATGCGGCAGAAGAAAATTTCTTTTGCCGCATTTTTGTATAAAATTCATTTTCTTTGTAACAAACTTCTGTCTCTTTACGTCTAATCAATAGATACAACCAATAAACAGGATTGAGATACAGAAAAAGCCCATGGATGCTGAAAGTTTTAAAAATGAGTTTCTGCCCTACCACCGCAAGCTGTACAGTGTAGCCTATCGGCTGCTTGAGAATGCGGCAGATGCGGAGGACCTGGTTCAGGAAGCCTATCTGAAGCTATGGGATAAGCGGGAAGGATTGATGGTTATCAGCAACCCGGAAGCGTTCAGTGTCACTTTGGTAAAGAATATGTGCTTTGATTTGCTTCGTTCAGGGAAGTATGTCTTATCCAGGCAAACTGTGGAATTGACTGCTGTGCAGGATATTTCTCAAGCTGATAATCTGGAGGTACGTGACGAGGTAAGGCAAGTAAAAGATATCATTGCCCACTTGCCCGAACAGCAGCAGCGGATTGTGAACCTGCGTGATGTCAAAGGCTGTTCTTACGAAGAGATAGAACAAGTGACCGGGTTGAACTCTACAAATATCCGTGTACTGCTGTCCCGGGCGAGGAAAAGAATACGTGAGGAATTTAATAAATGGAATAACTATGAAAGTCGAGGAAATTGAAAGGCTGCTCGCCGAGTTTTATGAGGGGAACACTACCGAGAGCCAGGAAGAGGCGTTGAGAGATTATTTCAGAACAACGGAAGTGCCCGAACATCTGCAAAAGGATAAAGAAATTTTTCTTAGCCTTAACCAGGGTGCAGATAGAGATGTGGAAGTTCCTGCGGGCTTGGGGGATAAACTGAGCCGGCTGATTGATGAAAAGGCTGAAGAAGAACAACGTTTCTTCCGGCCTAACAAATCCAGACGTAACTGGCGCTGGATTGGGAGTGTTGCAGCAACCATACTGGTAATTATAGGCATCGGATATGGTGTGGAAAATCTGGGAAAAGATGTGTGTCCGCCCACACCGCAGGATACATTCTCTGATCCGGAAGAAGCTTATCAGGTTTTGCAAGCCACTTTGATTGAAGTTTCCACCAATCTGAACCAAGGCATTGCCCAGGTGAAGGAAACGCAAATGGATATGAAAAAAGTTAATCAGGAAGTAAAAAAAGAAATGCAAAGATAAACGATTATGAAACTCAACAAGATTTTATTGGCAGGTGTGCTGCTGATGCTCCCCCTGCTCTGCCAGGCGCAGAAAAATATATTCAATACGTATAATGATATGAAAGGGGTTTCCTCTGTTTATATCTCAAAAGCGATGATTGAAATGAACCCCAATCTTTTCACGAAGGATATCTATATTGGGAAAGTATCCGGTAAGCTGGAAAGCGTACAGATCGTTTCTACAATGGATAATAATATCAAGAAGGATTTGCGGAAAGATTTGCGTACACTGGTACAGTCGTCCAAATATGAGCTGTTGATGAAGCAGAAAGGGAATGTCTCCAGTTCCGAATTCTATATTAATAGAAAAGGGGATAAGGTGAAGGAACTGATTATGATTATAGACGGCGCTGCTAACTTGAAGTTCGTTTATCTGGAAGGAGAAATGACTTTGAAAGATATTCAGAATATCATGATGTATCAAAATACCAGTATGAATGTGGGAGGGAATGTATATCGTATCGTAGACGGTACTCTTGATTTGGCGGATTTGGGCGTTTTGGACGGTTTGAAAGGATTGGAAAGCTTACAGGGCTTAGAAGGTTTGAAGAGTCTGGAAAGCCTGAAAAGTTTGGAAAGCCTGAAAGGATTAAAGAATTTGAAAGACTTAGGTAAACTAAAAGATAGCGAATATTTAAAGAAACAGATGGATGCCGATTCCTGGAAACGTTTTGAGGAGAGCATGGAGATGCTGGAAAAACGCTTGGAAGACTTGGAATGAGGCTGTCTGCTGATAGGTGTAAATAGTTTGTTGAGAAAGGGGAACCGATTCCGGTTCCCCTTTTGTTATGAGTGAAAATTTGATTACTTGTCTTTTCTTAAAGCTTCGAAAATCAATCCTTCCAATTCTTCTGCCAATTCCGGATTGTCAGCAATAACTTGTTTGGCTGCGTCGCGGCCTTGGGCTATCTTGGTATCATTGTAGCTAAACCAGGAACCACTCTTTTTGACGATACCCAGTTCGGCACCCAAGTCAATAATTTCTCCGGCACGGGAAATGCCTTCTCCGAACATGATATCAAATTCTGCTCTGCGGAAAGGAGGTGCCACTTTGTTCTTTACCACTTTTACTTTAGTCTGTTTACCCAGCACTTCGTCACCATTCTTGATAGCCTGGCTTCCGCGGATATCAAGGCGTACGGAAGCGTAGAATTTCAGAGCGTTACCACCAGTGGTTGTTTCTGGATTACCGAACATTACACCGATCTTTTCGCGCAACTGGTTGATAAAGATACATGTGGTGCGTGTCTTACTCACGGCTGCCGTAAGTTTACGCAATGCCTGAGACATCAGACGTGCCTGCAAACCTACTTTATTATCCCCCATGTCGCCTTCGATTTCGGCTTTTGGAGTCAAAGCGGCAACAGAGTCCACAACGATGATGTCGATTGCAGAAGAACGGATCAGCTGTTCTGCAATTTCCAATGCTTGTTCTCCGTTATCCGGTTGAGAAATCAACAGGTTGTCTACATCTACCCCCAGTTTGGCCGCATAGAAACGGTCGAAGGCGTGTTCAGCATCAATAAACGCGGCGATACCACCTGCTTTTTGTGCTTCAGCAATGGCATGGATAGCCAGAGTTGTTTTACCGGAAGATTCCGGGCCATAAATCTCGATGATACGTCCGCGGGGATAGCCGCCAACGCCCAGTGCTACGTTCAGTCCGATAGAGCCTGAGGGGATTACTTCTACTTGTTCAACGCTTTCATCTCCCATTTTCATGATAGAACCTTTGCCGAAGCTCTTTTCTATCTTGTCCATAGCTGCCTGTAACGCTTTCAGCTTTTCGCTTGATGCCATATTGTTTTCGTTTTCAAAATTAAGTTCGTCTTTCTTTGCCATATACTTGCTGTTATTAGAGTTGACAAGCTAATAAGATATCAATTGATAATGAACTGACTTTTTATCTGTTTGTCAACTTGTCTTCTTGTTGATTATAATATTTGTGCGGCGTGGTCTTTGGTTTTCACCTCCTTAGGGGTGATGATTCTCTCTATCACTCCTTCTTCATTGATAATGAAAGTGGTGCGGAAGGTTCCCATATATTTACGTCCGTACATACTTTTTTCTCCCCAAACACCGAATTGCTCCACGAGTTTCTTATCCGTATCTGCAATCAGCGGGAAAGGTAAGTTGTTTTTCTCAATAAATTTTTGGTGCGACTTTTCATTATCTACGCTTACGCCAATCACTTCGTAGCCGGCTTTGCGTAATTCTGAATAATTATCGCGCAGGTTGCAGGCTTGTGCCGTACATCCTGAAGTCATATCTTTGGGATAGAAATAAAGAACTATCTTCTTTCCTTTATAATCGCTGAGGCGGATTTCTTCGCCTTTTTCATTGATGCCCAATACTTCGGGCGCTTTATCTCCAACTTGCATAATCTATAATTAAATTAAAAATGAAGAATTATACTTCCAAATCTTTATCAAACACTTCATGCCAAGGCAATCCCTGTTTGTTCAACTGTTCCATGAACGGGTCCGGATTAAACTCTTCCACATTCCATACTCCCGGTTTCTTCCACAATCCTTTGAGGAACATCATGGCACCTATCATGGCAGGAACTCCTGTTGTATAGCTTACACCCTGCATACCTGTTTCCTTGTAGGCTTTCTGGTGGCTACAATTATTGTAAACGTAGTAGGTGCGTTCTTTCCCGTCTTTCAACCCCCGGATGCGGCAGCCAATGGAAGTTTCTCCTTCATAATTTTCGCCCAGATCCTGCGGGTTAGGCAATACGGCTTTCAGGAATTGCAGCGGAACGATTTTCACCCCGTTGTAATCCACTTCATCGATACGAGCCATACCGATGTTCTGGATTACTCGCAGGTGAGTCAGGTATTCCTGACCGAAAGTCATCCAGAAACGTGCACGCTTGATGGTAGGGAAGTTTTTCACCAAAGATTCCAATTCTTCGTGATATAACAGATAGGAATCACGTGGTCCGATATTCGGATAAGTCAGGTCCTTATGGATTTCCAACGGTTGGGTGGTTACCCATTGGCCATTCTCATAGTAACGTCCGTTCTGCGTGATTTCACGAATATTGATTTCCGGATTGAAGTTCGTTGCAAATGCCTTATGATGATTACCTGCGTTGCAATCTACGATATCCAGATATTGCATTTCATCGAAATAATGTTTGGCAGCATATGCAGTATAAATACCACTTACCCCCGGATCGAAGCCGCAACCAAGGATGGCGGTCAGTCCGGCATCCTCAAAACGTTTCTTATATGCCCATTGCCAGCTGTATTCAAAGTGAGCCACATCTTTCGGCTCATAGTTGGCAGTGTCCAGATAGTTGACTCCGCTTTTAAGACAAGCTTCCATAATGGTAAGATCCTGATAGGGAAGTGCTACGTTTATGACGATTTCGGGTTTGAAGCTATTAAAGAGAGCAACCAGTTCATCCACATTGTCGGCATCTACCTGTGCGGTCTGGATGTTAGGGTTACCGATTGCTTTTACGATAGCGTCGCATTTGGACTTTGTGCGGCTGGCAATCATGATCTCAGTGAATACATCCGGATTTTGAGCCACCTTGTGCGCAACGACGGTACCTACACCGCCTGCACCGATAATAAGAACTTTACCCATTTCTTTTAATAACAAATTACGAGTTACAAATTATAAATTATCCTTCTTTTTTATTGGTGAGCAAATATAGGATTTAATTCGCAGATAAACATTAAAATCCTACTAAATACTTTTTATAAAAAGCTTCTATTTCTAAACAAACTGCTTGTATTTGGGTTATTTTGTATATATTTGCCCCGCGAAAATTAACTTAAACAACGAATAACAATGAAGAAAGTAATAGTTTCTCTTTGTATGGCAGGAGCTTTGATAGCTCTGTCATCTTGTCGCTCTTCCAAAGATGCTGCGACATTATCTTCCATCAATGGTGAATGGAATATTATTGAAATAAACGGCGCTGCCGTAGTGCCTGCTCCCAATCAGGAATTCCCTTTTATCGGTTTTGATACGAATACCGGAAAAGTATTCGGTAACAGCGGTTGTAATCGTATGATGGGTTCGTTCGATGTGAACGCTAAACCCGGTACAATTGATCTTGGAGCTATGGCAAGTACGCGTATGGCTTGTCCGGATATGACGCTGGAACAAAACGTGTTGTCTGCTTTGGGACAAGTGAAGAAGTATAAAAAGTTAGGTAAGGAGAACATCGCTTTGTGCGGTTCATCCAATCGTCCTATTATTGTATTACAAAAGAAAGCTCCTACAGTGAAACTATCAGATTTGAGTGGTAAGTGGATTATTTCCGAAGCCGGTGGTCAGTCCATTCCCGAAGGTATGGAGAAACAGCCGTTTATTGAGTTCAATCTTTCTGAAAAGAGAATACACGGCAATGCCGGTTGTAATCTTATAAATGGCGGATTTGTTGCAGACAACGAGAACAGTTCTGCAATTTCTTTCCCGCAACTTATCAGCACTATGATGGCTTGTCCGGATATGGAAGTAGAAGGTCGTGTGATGAAAGCACTGAATGAAGTGAAGTCTTTCGGTAAACTGGCCGGTGGTGGCATCGGACTTTATGATGCGGATAATACACTGGTGATGGTACTGGTAAAGAAGTAATCCAGATAATTCAGAATATAGAAAAACAGGATGTCAATATCAATTGGCATCCTGTTTTTTTGCTTTAATGAGATACTGCTTTCAAACCGATAATCGAACCTATCAGCGTTGCAATAAAAAATAACCTCCATATAGTGGAAGGTTCCTTGAAAATCAGTATGCCCGCCAATACGGTTCCTACCGCACCTATTCCTGTCCATACAGCATAAGCCGTACCAATAGGCAGGGCTTGCGTTGCCTTTATCAGCAAAAACATGCTGATACTCATAGAAATAATGAAACCGGTGAACCACCAGTACATTTCACTGCCGGTTGTTTCTTTAACCTTGCCCATACAGGAGGTAAACGCTACTTCGAACAATCCGGCCACAATCAAATATATCCAACTCATAACTTTTATTTTTTGTGTGCAAAGTTCATGAATTGGTTTGACTTCTTATTTAACAAATGATAAAAAGTGATTTATCTGAATTTTGCCCGAATACGGCTTAAACTGACCTGTGTAATACCAAGATAGGAAGCGATATAGCCTAATTGTACTCTTTGCAAAAGATCCGGAGTATGATTCATCAGGTCTCTATAACGTTCCAGGGATGTCTTGAACTGTCGGCCGATAAACCTTTCTTCTGTTTTGAGCAATTCCTTTTCTGCAAATTCTCTTCCCCAGTTGGCGATGTGTATATCCTTGCAGAATAATTCATGTAAGGCTCGTTTCCTGACTTCATATAGTTCACATTCTTCCAGAAGTTCTATATTTTCATAGCCTCTTTGGTTGGACACATAGCTTTTCATGGATACCACCGTATCGCCTTCGCGTCCGAACCAGAATGTTATTTCGTTGTCAGCTAACTCGGTATAGGCACGTACAATGCCTTTCTTGATGAAGTATACTTTGGTTTCTACTTTGTCCGCCCTGAATAGGATATGTCCTTTGGGGTGAGTGACTTCAGAGATGATCTCCTTCAGCGCATTCTTTGACGGCTCCGGCAACTTGCCTATATTATCGATAATCTGATCTAAATCCATGTTGAGTACTGTATTATGTATCTTTCTTATGGTATTTGCACGGCATTATCTCCGTACTATCTCCGTAGCATTTCCGTGCTATCTCCGTACCGCCTCCGTATCTGCTCCGTACCATCTCCATAGTTATAGGTATAGGTTTGGTACGGAGCAGATACGGAGCAGATACGGAGCTGACAGATTGTGAAGCATAGATTCTGAAAAGGGAATGGATGTATTGGGATGATTTATTTCCTTCTCTTCAGCCCTGCCCGTATTCTGCTCAAAGATTGTGGTGTAATATATAAATACGATGCTAAATGTTTTAACGGAACATATTGCAACAGTTCCGGATTTTCTTCCATCAAGGTCAGATAACGCTCTTTGGCACTTGGGGTACCGTATGCCAATGTGTAGCTATCAATAAATAAAATTTCCTGTTCAAAGATTTTTCGGCCGAAGTTGGATAACTCTATAGAACTATTGAATAGTTCTTCTAAATCCGGTTTGGCAATACCATAGGCAATACTTTCATTTACAGATTCAATATTCACTTGTGAAACTTCATTATTGACATATCCCCAGGAGGAAAAAGCTATTTCTCCTGTTCCGGCAAACCAGAGGGAACTTTCAGTACCGTCTATCATATAATAAGCACGCCAGATACCCTTTTTCAAGATGTAGAAGTTACTGTTACGTTCTCCTTCTTTCACAATGGATTCCCCTTTACCGAAATGATATTCTGTCATGTGTGACAAAAGTTCATGCAGGCTTTTTTCCGGGAGTCTGTATCTTTGGCAGAATTTCTTTATCATCATTTCCATGCTGCAAAGATACTATATTTTTTTTGTGCTTTCTTTTTGCTTTTATATAAATAGTAAGTATGAAAAGGGTGGTCAGTAGCTCAGCCAGAGGGGTTGCCAACCAGATACCCGGATTACCAAAGAGTAGGGGAAGTCCGAAGAAGCACGCTGTCAGCAGGACGAAACCACGCAACAGGGTAATGATAGTGGCATAACGAGCCTGTTCCACACTTTGAAAATATCCGATGGAAACGATATTGACAGCGAAGAAAATAAAGCCGGTGGCATATAGAGGAAGTCCTTTGCTGGCTATTTCATAGGCCGGATAACTGCGGTCGATGAACATGGAAACAATTTCCGAACTGAAGAAGATGGTGACCAGAGCGAAGACAGTACCACAGCCGATGGCTGTTTTCAGTGCCAATAAATAGGCACGACGTACGCGGGTTTCTTCATGAAGTCCGTGATTGTAACTGATAATGGGTTGAGCGGATTGTGCAATGGCGTTGTACACCATAAATATAATAGGGAAGAAGTAACATGCAATGCTGAATGCAGCTACACCTTCTTCTTGTAAATAATGTATAAACACGATGTTTCCGACAAACATCATGCAGGCAATAGCTATTTCACACAGAAAAGCAGAAGACCCTAGCCGGCACATATAACCTATATTACGACGCGTCAGTTGCATGCTTTTGCGAGTGAATTTTACGGGGTAAAAGCGTAGAGTGCATTTGCGGCGGGAGAGGTAGATGATTATCATCAATGCTCCCACCGTAGTACCGATGGCACTGGCAATAGCTGCACCGAACATGCCCCAACCGAAAGGAAAGATGAACAGGTAATCGAGAATGATATTCAGGACGGCAGCTACTATATTGCACATCATGGCAAAGTTAGGTGATCCGTCCAGGCGCAGGAAGAACATCCCTGAGTTAAGCAGGGCGGTAAACACCGAGAACGGAACAAACCATATCATATACTCTACAGCCAGTGGAGTCAAACGCTCGGAACCGCCCAAAAGATGTACTACCTGTGGGGCGAACGAACAGAATAGCGTGGAGGTACCTATCAGCAACAATGAAGATACAACTATAGACTGAGTAATATTGATGCGGGCAGCTTTTACTTTTCCATGTGACAAGTGGATGGAGGCTACAACAGATGCTCCTACGCCAAACATCAGTCCGATGCCCGTAGAGAATAACCATAATGGCGCCACTATATTTACTGCTCCAAGTGCATCACTGCCAATACCTTTTCCTACGAATATTCCATCCGTAATGACAAATAATGCGGAAAATATCATTCCCAGTACAGTAGGGAGTAATAATTTGCGGAACAATGCCGCGATGTCTGTGTTTTTAAAATCAATGCTATCTCTTTCCATAATTATATTTAGTTACGAGCTACAAGCTACGAGTTACGAGTGGCTGCGCTATGATGCCGAAAGGTACTCGTAGCTTGTAGCCTGTAGCTCGTAGCTTGTACTCTACTGCTTTTTCGTCGGCAAAATTACTGCTTTTATGTGGGAGGACGATTAACAAATGGTAATTTTCGACAGAAAAACAAAGAAGAATTCTGCCAAACTGACAGCCTTTCTGCCAACCTATAAAATTACAACCTCCCTGAACATTTTGGCACGACGTTTGTCTTTTTATTGGCGTCTGCTGCTGATGCAGGCGACCGAAACTTGAATAATAACAAATAAAATATTAAAGATCATGGGAAAAATTATTGGTATTGACTTAGGAACTACAAACTCTTGCGTTGCTGTATTTGAAGGTAACGAACCTGTAGTAATTGCAAACAGTGAAGGAAAACGCACTACTCCGTCTATCGTAGCATTCGTTGACGGCGGTGAGCGTAAAGTGGGTGACCCTGCAAAACGTCAGGCTATCACGAACCCGACAAGAACCGTATCTTCAATCAAACGTTTCATGGGTGAAACTTGGGATCAGGTACAGAAAGAAGTTGCCCGTATGCCATATAAGGTTGTAAAGGGTGATAACAACATGCCGCGTGTAGATATCGACGGACGTCTGTATACTCCGCAGGAAATCTCAGCTATGATTCTTCAGAAAATGAAGAAGACTGCTGAGGACTATTTGGGACAAGAAATTACGGAAGCAGTTATTACTGTTCCGGCTTACTTCTCCGATTCTCAACGTCAGGCTACAAAAGAAGCCGGTCAGATTGCCGGTCTGGAAGTGAAACGTATCGTAAACGAACCGACAGCTGCTGCTTTGGCTTACGGTATCGATAAAGCGAACAAAGATATGAAGGTTGCCGTATTCGACCTTGGTGGTGGTACATTCGATATCTCTATCCTGGAATTCGGTGGCGGTGTATTCGAAGTATTGTCAACAAACGGTGATACTCACCTGGGTGGTGATGACTTCGACCAGGTAATCATCACTTGGTTGGTAGATGAATTCAAGAATGATGAAGGCGCTGACCTGACTCAGGATCCGATGGCTATGCAACGTCTGAAGGAAGCTGCTGAAAAAGCTAAGATTGAATTGTCTTCTTCTACAAGTACTGAAATCAACTTGCCGTACATTATGCCGGTAGGTGGTGTGCCTAAGCACTTGGTGAAGACTTTGACTCGTGCTAAGTTCGAAGCTCTGGCTCACACTTTGATTCAGGCTTGTCTGGAACCGTGCAAGAAGGCTATGTCTGATGCTGGTTTGAACAATGCTGATATTGATGAGGTAATCCTTGTAGGTGGTTCTTCACGTATACCGGCCGTACAGAAACTGGTTGAAGATTTCTTCGGTAAAGCTCCTTCTAAAGGTGTGAATCCGGATGAAGTAGTAGCTGTAGGTGCTGCCGTACAAGGTGCTGTGTTGACGGATGAAATCAAAGGTGTGGTATTGCTGGATGTTACTCCGCTGTCTATGGGTATCGAAACTCTGGGTGGTGTAATGACAAAGTTGATTGACGCTAACACTACTATTCCGTGCAAGAAGAGCGAAACATTCTCTACTGCTGCTGATAACCAGAGTGAAGTAACGATCCACGTATTGCAAGGCGAGCGTCCGATGGCTGCTCAGAATAAGTCAATCGGTCAGTTTAACCTGTCAGGTATTGCTCCGGCTCGTCGTGGTGTTCCTCAGATTGAGGTAACGTTCGATATTGATGCTAACGGTATCTTGAAGGTGTCTGCTAAGGATAAGGCTACCGGTAAGGAACAGGCTATTCGTATCGAGGCGTCCAGCGGTTTGAGTAAAGAAGAAATTGAAAAGATGAAAGCTGAAGCTGAAGCTAATGCAGAAGCTGATAAGAAAGAGCGTGAAAAGATTGACAAGCTGAATCAGGCTGACTCAATGATCTTCACAACTGAAAATCAGTTGAAGGAATTGGGCGACAAGTTGCCGGCTGATAAGAAGGCTCCGATTGAAGCTGCTTTGCAGAAACTGAAAGATGCTCATAAAGCACAGGATTTGGCTGCTGTTGATACTGCTATGGCAGAATTGAATACTGCATTCCAGGCTGCAAGTGCTGAAATGTATGCACAAAGTGGTGCTCAAGGTGGTGCACAGGCTGGTCCTGATATGAATGCCGGACAAGCTGGCGGTGCTCAGGATAGTGGTAAGCATGGTGATAATGTGCAGGATGCAGATTTCGAGGAAGTCAAATGATTCCGATAAGGAAATAGATAACAAACAATAAGTAAAAGCGTGCAGCTCAATGAGTTGCACGCTTTTTGCGTTTATGGGGTTCATGGTTGCTATGTGTTTTCTATGGGCTTTTTTATCTCTTATTTGCGACATGTTTGCGACACGTCTTATTTGGCGATAAGGTACAACTTAGATTGATATAAACCATTTAAAACGAGAAGAATATGCCAAGAGGAAATTACACCATTCAAAGAAGTTGCGAGGAGTGCGGTAAAATCTTTACTCCTCCAACATTGGTGTCGAAGTATTGTTGCCCTGCTTGTTCCAAGAGGGCGTATAAGAAAAGACAAATCGCAAAAGAGAAAGAAGCAATACGCCAAGCACTGGTTAGATGAATACCATCCTGCAAGGGGTATCTAACCGTAAAGGAAGCTATGCTGATTTACGGAATTAGTAAAGACGTTCTTTATCGTATGATACGGCAAGGCTCGATACCGTCATACAATTTTGGTCAACGTCTGATACGCCTTAGTCGGCAGTATATGGATGAACACTTCAAAACAAAGGCAGGGAGTAGAAAGAGAAAAAAGGAGGCATTGTCCTTTGAACCCAAAGATTGTTACACCATCGGAGAGATCGCAAAGAAGTTCCATATCAATGACAGCAGTGTATTATCGCTTTCTGTTCTTCTTCGGTAAACATCTTTATTTTCCCAGCAAACCATTCAAGTTCTTTTTGCTGAAGATCTTGTTGCTTTTCATTTTGATGTTCCAATAGAATTGATATATTTTCTTGTTGCTTTTCTGTCAAGGCATTTTCTAATGCTTGATTCTTTTGTTTAAGAATGTTGAACTTCAGCAAAGCAGCAATGTACATGCAGAGATATCCTACTGCAATATCGAATATTAGGACAAGCAGATAATTGTTACTTGAGTTTTGTGTGTCACCAGCCATATATTCACTAATAGGGATAACAGCTAATAGCATGATAATGGTTATTGCATAAAGCACTCTGTATCGCGTTTTATGGCTTATCTGTGGTAAAGAGGCAAACAGAAAGGCGATAATCAAAACGGCAATTATTGCACATAGTGGTATGAAAGGTATTCCCATTGGTTTATTGTTCGGTTTGAGGATTAATTACAATGCGCCAATAGCCACCACGATCTGCTCCTTCTCTGACAAGTAATCCATTGGCTTTTAGATTTGCTATTTGCATTTCAATGGCACGTTTACTAACTCCTATTCTTTCAGCCATCTTGTCTTGGGATATAGAACCGTCAGAGATAATAAGGTCAAGAATGTTTTGTGCTGTTCGACCTAATCGTTTTGGCCTCACCGAAGAACTTTGTGAATCACCGAAGATTTTTGTGAATCACCGAAGGTTTTCACCGAAGATTTTTGTGAATCACCGAACTTTTCGTCCGAACCATTTACCCTTTCAGCCACATCCTCAACAGGTATTCTTCCGTTATCATCCCAGTTCAGATTATAGAAAGTGGTGAAGAAAGAAGCCGCTTCCGTTTGATATTGTGGTTCTTTTCCTTGCAGGAAGTTGGGTAACTTCTCTGTAAGTTCTCGCATTTTGCGTAAGCCGGAACCACGTTTCTCCATGTAGTCCAATTGTGTAAATACATCTGCAATGACAGGGTTACGACGCATGGACGGCACTTTGTATATGTCGCGGTCTTGAATCTGCGTACCGTCAAGCATTGCGCCCGGTGATACTAGTTCTACTCGGTCATCGTAAATGTCGATATGTACTTCACCGCCCATCACGGTGTAGTCCCGATGGATAAGGTGGTTTACCAATCCTTCAAAGATGGCACGGTCTGAATAGTCGGGGAGGTTTAGACGATAGTTAGGCATTTTCACCCATCCGCTCATGGTATAGTTCTTGATGAAGTCCATACCGTATTTCAAAAGCAAAACAAGGTTAGCCCGATGTTCTATGGAACTGATGGCATCATCTTTATAGAGTCCAGTCCAACGGGTACAGAAAATACGTGATTGAAATACAGTACAATTATCCACAAACAGCAATCCGGCATTGGTCAGTTTACCGTCTGGTGTGACCAGTCCGAATGATTCTAGATACTTGTCATTCCATTCCTGATGGGTTTGCTCACGAAAAGTATTGGCAAGGATGATGAAAGAATGTTTGCTGGCATCCACTTGGGTAGGAAGTGAATCCCAAGTCATGTGCGTGCCCTTCAATACCAACGAAAGTAATTGTTGGGAGTTACATTCTACACTTTCATTACCGACTCGTGTATAAGCTGTACGTGTTCCGTCTTGATAATAGTAATAAGGTGTCAGTGTTCCTGCCTTTACTTTCACTTCAAGCAAGGTATGTCCTTCGTGTTCAATTGGAATAAGTTGTACTTCTGGTACAGGGTCAAGTCTTGCCTTTATCATTTCACTGATAAAATCAGCATCGGTTTGTGGATTCTTCAACCCTACAATTACGCCTTTATCATTCACGCCATAGAACAAACTGCCACCATCCGTATTGGCGAAAGCCGACACGGACTTAAGCCATGACTTCACTTTCTTACGTTCCAACATTTCCTTGAAATCGTAAGCTGAGCATTCTGTTATCAGTATATTGTTATGTATCTGCATTATTCCCTTATTATTTGTATAATATTTTAATTCTTATCACAAAGGTAGTGATAATATGATAATTTCAAGTGCTTTAACTTACAAAGAAAGTCTCAAGTCTGCTAAAAGAACAGCCGTTTCCGTTTCATCTTTTGGTGCATCTTTGGGCTTCCATGCCAAAACGAACCGTACAGATGCAGATTGCACCTTATAACCTCTTTGTTCCCATTCAGATAACGTGCCCTGCATTCTTGATGATAATTTTGCTATAGGTTTATCGGTCGATGAACTATACAAAAAGAAATCATTGTAAATTAAAGAATCTCCTCCTCTTAGTGCTAAAACCTCTTGTTTCCGTTCTTTGAAGAATCCTAAATTGACATCTTTATGAGAGAGTTGTAGTATAATTTCTTCAGGCATATCATAGTGTTGTTGGTCAATGAGGTATAAGTTTGCACTTAAATGATTGAAGCAATCGCCATTTGTATGTATGAATAGTCTGTTTTTTGCACGAGTTATTCCTACGTAGTATCTACGCATCAGATGGGCATCCTTTGCATAGTTATCGGATATGAGCATATATACATCATCAAACTCCCTGCCTTTAGCCTTGTGGATGGTTGATACCACGACATCGGTGCCTGATGTGTCGCAAAAGTCTTCCACTGACGACTCAAATACAAATTCCTTGAAGTCACTGAAATATTTTGTTTTGTTGGTTTGTTCAAACTGTTCCACACACCGCTTCACATACGTCAAAGTTAGACTTCTGTCATAAATAGAAAAGGTTGCATGCTTGGCTTCTTCCCATAGTTCTTCTGTGATTAGCGGTGTTTTTATCCGTTTGTCTATATGCCTCAGGAAGTATCTCATTTCCGCCATGTTCCAAAAACGTAAACCGTCCATTGATTGTACCAGTTTACTGTTTATACCATGCTTTCGCAGGAGGGCTATCAAGATGACGGCTTCTTCGTTTGTTTGGGTGAGTACACACGAAGTGCCTTTGTCCTTGTGTTGAAGTAAGTTTTCCACAAGCGGCTGATACATATATGTTGAATGATGACGTATCACTTCCACCCAACCTTTCTCTTTTCTCATAGAGATGATAGGTGTACTTTTTATCCTTTTATTGATAGTTTTCAAGAATCCGTTGGCAAAATCTACAGGCTGGCGCGCGCTGCGGTAATTCTCAGTCATTTCGACGAATGTACTTCCGCTTTCTTGCGCCAACCGGTACATATAACCAGAATCGGAACCTCGGAATTCATAGATATTTTGATCATCATCCCCTACTGCTATCACACGCATTTCTTCATTGTTAGTTATCAGAGCCTTTACAAGTGAGTGTTCTTCTGTTCCCATGTCTTGGGCTTCGTCTATAACTAATACTGTCTTACCGATTTTGTTCGGTTCTACTTCTCCTTGGCATATCATCTCGGCTGCCTTTGAAACGACATTCTTTGAATCCTCAAGATTTCCTATTCGTCCCAGGAGGTCGAAGCAATAAGAGTGGAATGTTTTTATTTCGACAAAATGGGCTGCATTGCCTATCAACTCCATAAGCCGTTGTTTGAACTCTGTAGCGGCTGCCCTTGAAAATGTCAGCATCAGTAGCTGTTCGTGTTTCACGTCTTCAAGTAGTAGGAGTGAGGCCAGTTTGTGGACTAATACTCGTGTTTTTCCACTACCGGGACCTGCTGCAACCACAATGCAACGTGAATCCTTATCGGAAATAATTTCCATTTGCCGTTTGGACAATTGCCCAAATAATTGATTGTATTTCTGTGGTGTCAAGTTGCGTTGTATCTCGCTTGTTCTGTCTCCTTTGAAATATTTTGTGACAAACTTCCTGTAGTCCATTTGGAAATAGTCTTGAACATATTGCAGTGCTGCATGATAATTCTTCACCATCAAGTTGGCATATTCTCCCACAATATGCACTTGTTGGATTTTCAGTCTATAGAATTCGTTCAGCATTCGGTAGTCGTCTTGCTTGTATCTCGACTTATTGTCTTTTATCCTTTGGATATTCATTGCGTTGTAAAGCACCAAAAATCCGCCTTCAAGCTTTAGCGCACCGATTTTCGATAAATATAGAAGTGCTTCTTCCACGTCTTCTAATTGAATGTCATCAAGTCCGCCAAAAAGGGATTGGGAACTTGATTTTATTCGGTTCAGAAGCTCTACTACGGAGAACTGTATGGCTTTGTCGGGCACATTCTTTTTTTCTGCATCAAAAGCTAATTTGTATAGCCATTCCACGGCAAAGCGACTTATTTCCAATCGTTTTTCAAATCGCCTGATGGTGGATTCCAGGTCTGCCTGACGACTTATCTCCATGTTACGGACTGCATCCTCTTTTTTACGCGTATATCCCTTGACGGTGAGGAAATAGAGCAGCGTCCGAATGTCTTTTTCTTTGGATGTGTTGATTCCGTCGTTTACGGCATTCTCATTCAGTTGCTTGTATGATATTCGTAAAGACTCATCGGGAATATGGTTGAGAATGTATTGTTCAAGTTTTGCAAAGCGTTCGAGGAGCATTTGCGACTTTCGTTCCGAATCACCTGCATCCTGCAAATAGGCAGATATATCTTTGCTGTCTGCCAATATGCCTTCCTGCCGCATGCGCTCCACTACAGATATAACATCTCTTTTGCTTAGTCCCAGAATGTCTGCCAGATAGTCGATGCGTGATTCTGCTTCCGAATCCTGAGCCTTAGCGATATGTTTTTGAGAAATCAATGACTTGATGATACGGACTGCCTTTTCTATTTCATCGCTACCAAAAAGTAGCGATGCGGATATACGTTCCCTTGCTTCGTCCATATTCTTTACCGTTATTCCTGTGGCATATACATGAGGTGCATTGTTTCCTCTTACCAAGTATCCGCTTTGTTCCAAAGCTGCCAATGCTGTTCGTACACGGGTTTCGATGTCAGATACCGAATCATCCCATCCTGCTTGCCGGGCAATTTCCAACGCAGAACAGTTGACTTTCATACGGTGTTTGGTAAGGCCTTTGACGGCTTTCCATACCTGTTGTATTTCACTAATGCTAAGTTTCGTTTGGTTTAGCAATATGAAATGCTTGTCCAAATCATTGTCACTGTAAAGCACATAACAACGTGCGCTAAGACCGGGATCACGACCAGCTCTTCCTGCTTCCTGTACATAATTCTCCAGCGAATCGGAAATATCATAATGTACCACCAGCCCGACATCTTTCTTATCGACTCCCATGCCGAATGCGGATGTGGCCACAATGATGTGTACTTGATCGTTCATGAAAGCATCTTGGTTGGCAATTTTTTCATCGGCTTCCATTTTCCCATTGAAGGGGAGTGCCTTGTAACCGTCGCGAGTCAGCTTTGCAGCCAGTTCCTTTGTCCGTTTGGTGCGTGATGCGTAAACAATTGTCGGACAATTGGTTTCTGCTACAAGTTCTCTCAGTTTTAAATATTTGTCATTGTCATTCTCTACATGTATGACGGAATAGTGCAGATTTGTTCTTGAAGCCGTTGATGCGAATAATTCCAAGTTCAAATTCAAAGTCTGCTTGAAATAGTCGCAGATGTCTTGGATTACTTTCTGTTTTGCCGTAGCCGTGAAACAAGATACAGGTATCGGGGTTTTGCATTTTTTCTTTTGCTGGTATT